>Ga0100394_1000255_pt1 | contig 44036 bp, 49 predicted proteins | sample CryGeymeta201518_FD_81549 | JGI IMG/M metagenome (GOLD analysis project Ga0100394, IMG submission 81549) | Groundwater microbial communities from Crystal Geyser aquifers in Utah, USA - Crystal Geyser metaG 2015-18 | ecosystem: Environmental > Aquatic > Deep subsurface > Groundwater | place: USA... | reverse complement strand
ATTCTTTTTTAAAAACATTCGTCACACCTGACTTTCTTTCCTGTTTCACCGTGTTAAACACCACCGTGAAGCGAGGGCGCCATTTTAGTGATTTAAGCCAGTCTGTCAAGCGTCTTTTTTAAAAATTTTTGCAAACCGTCTTAACTCACCCGAAGCACCCTTACTGCAGCACCCCGTGGCATGGCGCGCATTATAGGGCGTTTTGAAACTCGTGCAAGGGGTAAAATGAATAAAAGCGCCTAACTGCTGATAGTTTGAACAATTAAGCATTTATGTATGGCGCTTAAGCAAATTCTTTGCGTCTATTATATTCCGCAATCATCTGCTGCATACCTTCTTCTTCATATGTCATTAAATTGCTCAGGATCATACGCTTCTCTCCTGTGCCAATAGCTTTGCCATTTTGAGTTAATGAGAACGCTAAAATTACATTGCCTCTTTTGCCTTCTACTTGCAAGGAGGACTTCGTCAACACTAGCTCCACTTTATCTGTTGGTAAGCATTCAAAACTTAGGGCCATGCTTTGATATATCACTAAAGGCCGCTGAGGATTAATCATCACTTGATGTTGTTGCATTAATGGTTGCAAAATATGAGGGAAATTTTGACCTGAAAAACTTACATAGTCCCGAATCAGCGGTTCTATTACTGTTAAGTCATGTTGACATTTACCATTATGCTTTAACGACAAATACACTTTGCCCTGACTATCACTAATAGTTATGACATTGTCTTGCTCATTACACTGCAGAACAACATCAGCTCCAACCATACCTGCAAATTCACAGCTTAGCTGTTCAAAAATGCCATACCGGGTAAGTAAGTGAGAAAACAGCAAATCACCCGGTACACAAAAACGCTTAGCATCTTCGTCATGAATTGGATTAAAATCCGTTGCCACTTGTTTAGCAAACTCACTAGCTTGTTTGCGACTAAACGAGAAACCTTCACTACTTTGTTGAACATACTTTTCTAACAACATTGACTACTAACTCTTATCTATAATTACGCACTATTCTACCGGACTATAACACACTGAATGGTCTAGCCAGTCTCGGGACATAAATTTACAAAACACGCTTGCTTTTTGACCTATCCAACTATACTGTATATCCATACACTGTATATATAAACATATAGGGCTGCTATGTATAATCGCTCAATGAATCTTCTTACGTCAAAACGTTCAAATACCGTTCTTAACGATACTAGGTTATTTAGGCCCCATCCGATTAACAATGACGGAAATAACGTACAAGATGCCACAAAACAAAGTTTGCTTCAGTTAATACATCAGCATCAAGATAAACTGGGGTGGATTCTATTAATTGCTCCTACTTGCATACCAAATAAGTTATGGGCTGAGCAGTATCAATTATCGATGCAACACGTGTTAATCATTCACGAAAAACAAATAAAGAGTTTGACTCAAACTGTTCAGCGAGCTCTTGAATCTACTAGTTGCAAAGTTGTCATTAACTTTGCCCCACATTTAGACAAGCAGCAGCTAGAAAATTTCAGTTTGCTGGCAATTAAAAATAATACCTGTTTTTATCAGTATGAGCATATTGAAGCTAATCAACTTACGCATTGACCACTAACTTCTTTAAGACAACTAAGTTAAGGTACGTTAAAATCGTGGCTCTATTAAACAGGCATCTGACTATGCGATGTTATTGCGGTTCTGAAAAAGAGTTTAGTGTGTGCTGCCAACCATATTTATCTGGCAACTTACTAGCGCGAAATTGTGAGCAATTAATGCGATCTCGTTATAGCGCTTATTGCCATAAAGACATTAACTACGTCTATCAAACATACCATTCATCAGTACTCCCTAATAATACTATCCAGGAAATAGAAGCTTTTGCTAATAGTGTGCATTTTGTCCGACTTGATGTGATATCAACAGAGCAAAGCGTTGATGAAGGTTATGTCACTTTTGAGCTCATTTACATTCAGGATAATTTTTTGTGCGGATTTATGGAGCGATCTCGATTTGTATTTGATAAAGGTTGGTATTATGTCGATGGTGTTTTAAAAGATAGTACGCCAAATAAGATAAGTCGTAACGACCTTTGTCCATGTAATAGTGGTAAAAAGTTTAAACAATGCATTATACACGTACCATCTGGTAGTGGCATAAGCTAGATGCAAACCCGCAATTAGGCAGCTACGTTGTTTAACTGTTGCAAAACTTCATAAAGTGCGGCGGGATTAGTCTCTTGTCTTATCATGTTTTGTTGCTGAAGACGTCTGCGGCTATGTAAACTAAGATTCTGCCAAATATCTGAGTTAAGTCTATTTTTGTCGTCAAACTGAGATAACGGAGGAGGATTTAAGTAAATAGCAAGTTTAAGCTGCACCAAGCCATCTGTTTGCATTGCCTGGCAATGCCTGTTTAACAAGCCTATATCCGCCTCATTAAGCGCATAGTGTCGCTCTTTTTCAACACTAAACTGCTTATATATGTCTGTAACAGTTTTGTTTGTATCAGCTGATGGAGTATTAAACTCCGCAGACTCTTCAATTGCAGTTGAAAGCAGAGATAAATAGAGAGAAAAATCTGCTCTGTGTGAATGCTGTAATGCTGTATTCAGTTCTGAGTTTAGTTGCCATTCATTAATAATCATGTTGTGCTACCGTTAAATTTTGAGCAATTTTGCCCTTATTGTTTCATTTATCGGCAGTCAGCAAAAAAAATTGAGTAAATGACTTTACATAAAAAGTGTTTTTGATACTATGCGGTCCACTCGTGGAGGGGTTCCCGAGTGGCCAAAGGGATCAGACTGTAAATCTGCCGGCACTGCCTTCGAAGGTTCGAATCCTTCCCCCTCCACCATTTTCCTATATTTTGTAATTCTACAGCCTAATTACCTCATTTTTATAAATCTTCTTGCTTAATCTTATGTAATTTCCGACACTTAAAACTTATTTATTTTCTCTATAGTGGTGTCGATGAATAATAAAACGCTTGAGAATCAACGAGTATTAATTGTTGATGATCAACGAGCCTTTCAGCTTATGTTTAAGGGTATATTGTATTCTATGGGCGCAACAAATGTGGCTTTTGCCCCCACCGGAGAACAAGCGTTAGCTAAGTGTGCGAATGGTAGTTATGACATCCTATTCGTCGATTACCATTTAGGCGTAGGCAAAAATGGCAAACAACTATTAGAAGATTTACGAGAGAAAAAGTTACTCGCACCGCATAGTATTTTTATGCTCGTTACTGGCGAAAATACAGTCCCCATGGTAATGAGCGCAGTTGAGCTTGAACCTGACGACTACGTTGTTAAACCATTTTCACAAAGTGTTCTACGCAGCCGTATTCAACGAATACAAAGAAAAAAAACGCAATTAGCTACACTTTATCAAGCATTGTTTGATGAGCAACCTGAATTAGTTATAGACTTGTGCCAGCAAGAAATATTGAAAGAAGGACGATACCAACAGTTTTGTAAGCGCGTTCTGGTAGAAAACCTACTAGCAACTGAACGCTATGATGAAGCAGCGCTAATACTTGAAAACACCCTTTCGCAACGACGGAACGGTTGGGCCGTGTTACTTATGGCTAAACTGAGCTTCTTGAAACAGAACTACGCTGAAAGTTTGGTATTATGCAAAGAAGCGATTGAAGATAATCGTTATTTTGCAGAAGCTTACGACATTCAAGCTAAATCTTTCCTCGCAATTGGAGAAATAGATGAGGCTTTTAGTAGCATTCAGGCTGCGGCCGAAATTGCCCCTTTTAATATGCCAAGACAATATTTACTGATCGAAATCGCACGTGAACTCGATAACATTCCACAACAAGTACAAGCCAGCAAGCAGCTATATGAGATAACCCGCCGTTCGATAAAACAAGATGTTGTCCATCTACTTAATTATATTCGCACCATAATAGACGCAGCCGTAAGAGCAGATGATCCGCAACAACGTAATCGTTATCTACAAGAAGTTTCGCTAGCACTGCAACGGGTTAAGCGTGATGAAGGCATGATGCGCGACATAGATTTTGGTTTGTTTGAACTTTTATGCCAAGCCAGGCTTGAATCTCTAAGTGGCGCACAATATCAAGCAAAAAAAGTGTATGCATCGGTAGCTGAACAGCTAGTCGAGCAGCATCAAATATTGCCTGATGCCGTGTTTTTACTGAACCAAATCGGTGAATTTGAACAAGCAAGCAGTCTAACAAAGCTCGTACCGGAAGAGCTGATGAGCAACCCGTTATTGAAAACACTGTTTAGTGATCAACAACACCACGTTGATCATAAACAAATGCAGTTTGGTGAGTTGAATAAAGCCGGTATACAAAGTTACAAGCAAGGTAATTTTACTCAGGCGGTTCAGCAATTTGAATCAGCATTAGACTTGGCGCCAATGAACACTGGCGCTGCACTTAACCTTATTCAAGCATCTATTCAATTACTTAACCGTCAGCAAAAAAGAAAATCTACCGAGTTGTTTGAACGTTGTAAAAAAACCTTTAGGGTTGTAGACAATATGCCACTCCCTGATCACCATCGTTCACGCTATACAGATCTTTTACAACAGTTTGAAAAGCTGCGAGAAGAATTTCGTCGGTAATCAGCTGGCTTTGAGTTGGTTGGCAACATCATAAGCTAATGCACTTGCACCAATTCGCATGTTTGAATTGAGTGCAGTTTTCCCAGTAATATCTTCAAAGAGTTGTACTAAACCGACGGCTTGCTCTACACTTCGAACCCCACCTGAGGCTTTAAAACCAACATTTTTTCCTGAAGCAGCAATTACTGTTAGCATAATACGGGCAGCTTCTTCGGTAACACCTACAGCTACTTTACCCGTAGAGGTTTTAACAAAATCTGCACCACCTTCGATGGCTAACTCACTGGCCTTAGCCACTTGTTGCGCAGTCACTAGCTCACCAGACTCAATAATAATTTTTAGTACGGTGTTTTTACTTGCCTGGCGAACATCATATAGAAAATGCTTAACCGCACCATATTCCCCCCTTAACAACGCTTTATATGGCAAGACACAATCAATTTCAGTCGCACCGCCTAAAATACTGCGTTGAATTTGTTCACAAACGATATCAGCATTCGCCTCACCTTTTGGAAAATTAACTACGGTAGCAATAGCCATGGTTAGCTGACGCTCTGACCAATTTATTAGTGACGCCATAAACTCTGGATAAACGCAGTAAGCAGCAGCGGGCATAGTTGGTATATCTTTAAGCCATTGCAAAAACGTAGCCGGCGTTTCGTTATCTTGTAATCGGGTGATGTCCAATAATTTTGCGAGTTGCTGAAGGCGTAATCGATTTGTCATAGTGGTTTTTCCAATAACATTGCTGCCGTTGAGGCAATCTACTAATAAACACTCTATTGATGGCGTGGAGCTTAAACCAAGTGTTGGCGAAATTGCAAAAATAGTGACGTAAAAAAAAGCTAAAAATATTTTGAATTATTTCCAATAAGCGGCGTCTTAATAATTAGTAGTTGTTAAGTAGTATCCGTTCTCTCCTGTTTTCATGTCCTAGTATTTTCGCCGGCCTAACCGCCGGCGTTTTTTTATAGGTCTAAGGTATGTTGATAACGTTTCAGCCAATTTTTAGCCTCTTCCATTTGTGGGTAATAATCGCTAACCAACGACCAAAAGTCACTAGAATGATTCAAATGTATAAGATGAGCGAGTTCATGAACGACCACGTAATCAGCTACCCAATCTGGCGCCATCATTAGACGCCAGTTAAAGCCAAGTTCACAATTTTGCTTACAATATCCCCAGCGAGTCTTCCAATTACCTATAACAATCTGCCCAGGCTGCACCTTCATCTCTTTATGCCAATAATTAACCCGTTCACTAAACCAGATAAAAGCTTGCTGTTTATACCAATCTTGCAACAAAGCTATCACTTTGGCATTGAAACGATCAGACTTGACCCTATTGGATACAGTAATATTCAACACGCCGTCAACGCTGATAATTGATGATTTTGTCATGCGTTTAAATATTAGTGGCAACTTGACATTCTGCAGGGGAAGCAGCCCAAGCTCCAAGTAATCAGGCTTATTCACTAATGCTTTAGATTGTTGGAGATGTTTAACAACCCAAAGTCTCTGCTTAGCAACAACGCGTTTTATGTCGGCTAAATTAGTCGCCAAAGGGGCTCTGACGACAAGGTGTCCTTGTCTAACTTGCAAAGCAATACTTCGTCTTTTTGCACTAAAAACCACATGATAACTAAAGCTTTCAGTATCAATTTTCAAATGCGACAACACAAACCCCAGTAATGTATTAATCATGACTTGTCATTACTGCATTGTGCCATAGCAGAATGTAAAGTGTTATCATAGGTCATGTTTATATGTTTTTAAGTAATGTAAGGCTAAGCAAATTAATGAAAATTATCTCTTTTAACATCAATGGGATCAGAGCTCGATTACATCAACTTAAAGCTCTACTAGATAAACATCAGCCTGACATTGTCGGCTTACAGGAAATTAAAGTTCATGATGATGAGTTTCCTTTAGCCGATGTCCAGGCAATGGGCTATCACGTCTATCACTACGGACAGAAAGGACACTATGGCGTAGCCATACTTAGTAAGTTGCCAGCCATCCATATGCAGTATGGTTTTCCTACCGATCAAGCTGACGCCCAACGCCGTATGCTAATTGGACAATTTCAAATGGATGATTGTAAACCACTCACAGTTCTAAATGGGTATTTTCCACAGGGAGAAAACCGTGAACATCCGACCAAGTTTCCGGCAAAAACTAAGTTTTATGCTGATCTACAACATTATTTGGTAACTCATCATTCACCGGAAGAAAATCTTGCCGTTATTGGTGATATCAATATTTCACCAACAGACTTAGATATTGGCATTGGAGAAAGTAATGCCAAGCGCTGGTTACGCGAAGGAAAAACATCTTTTCTTCCGGAAGAACGTCTTTGGCTTAAGCAGTTAAAGGATTGGGGCTTAATTGACACATTTAGAGCATTGCACCCAACAGCAGATGCGCAATACAGTTGGTTTGACTACCGTTCAAAGGGGTTTAATGACAACCGGGGTTTGCGAATAGATGTTATTTTGGCAACAGCAACACTTTCTGCGCGCTGCATAGAAAGCAGCATTGACTATGAATTGCGCGGCATTGAACGACCATCAGATCATGCGCCAGTTTGGTCAGTTTTTAAATAACTAAATACAATGGCTGTAACACACTGTTACAGCCATTGTTTAACAAAGGTTCTGTCCAACTGCTGATAAGCTTGTTGGAGCAATACGGCAAGATCTTTGTAACATCCTGGCTGTTTTGCCGGCGCCAACGAAATACCACACTGCTGCATTTTCTCTCTAATCTGCTGATACCAGCTCGCGATTGATGGGGGTAATGGTGTAGCGGCTCGCACCCCCAGCCAATACCAACCTTGCAAAGGCAAAGTAGCAAGAAACAAAGACATGGTAAGGATTTGAGGCAAAAACGTTGCGCCTAAAAAATGATATTGTACCCCCGCACACACGAGTGCAAGCAACGGTAAAAAGCGACCTGCAATTGACGTTAGCAAGATTACTTTATTTTCAACAAATAAACTATTTAGCTCTGCTTTTGCAGGCCACTGCTTACTGTACTCTCGACCAGCCAGCATTGTCGTATATAGCGGATACTGCATTGCGTGCTCCCACTGATAAAGTCACTATGCAACGATAGCATAAAAGACTTACCTTTACCTTAATAGCTAGCTCGTCTACAAACAGCCGGCACTTGCTTGTTCAGTATCTCCTGCAAAATAATAAAGAAGAGTGAATAATTTCACGTTAAAACTTACACAAAACTGAATTTAACATCGTCAAATTGCATAAAAACACTACAAAAGTGACTTTTTAACCAGCTTAACTGAAGATTATGTGCTAATTAAAACTAACAAAAAATATGCCAACATATAATACTGTTAATTTACAATAACATAATCCAGTTAAACACCGTTACACACAAAGTTATCCACAGAATCTGAGTATATAGCAAAAACCATGTATTTTAATGGGTGACTGTTCTGAAGTTCAATATGGTCGGGGTTTATTAGCAACACACATGATATACACACCATGTATATTAGTATGTATTTTAGCAAGATACACTATGACGTAAGATTCCTCGGAAGTTATCCACAGAAGCTCTGGATAACCTTTGTTACATCCTGTGTGTAAAAGTAGCAAGTAGCTGAAATTTAAATCAAGTAGTTCTAGGTACCCCTCACACAAGTTTTTTTACGAGCGTCACTCGATTATTTCTGTTCATAATTCAGGCAAATCACAATGTGATAGTTGGCAAAAATAGAAATAAGGATTTTGTTAATTGTTAAATTATGTCAACTGAGTCTCTAAGTAGCTTCTTACAGCAATAGCCTATGCGATGGAAGAACTTGTAGCTTCCAAACTCTTATCTCGATACTATCAATTCAGTCAGATATGAATTTCGCCCAATCAAGAAACTCAAAAGCCGCTCATCGTAGTCTTCAGGTGCCGCCGTAAGGATCGATGGTCGATCGGCGAGAGCTGCTCTCCAGTCAGCCAGCTTTGGCATTCCTTCTAGCACACCGAATTCTCCAACACGATCGAACGTGTCGAAGTATCGGAAAACCGGACCAAATACTGCATCAACTAGATGGAAGTTCTCGCCATCGAACCACGGTTGGCCGACTAACCGCTCTTCTATTCGTGCAAACTTCAACTTCATTGCTTTTGCCTTAGCAGCAAGTATTTCCGCATCAGGTGCGTTATAAAATCTTGCGATGTCATTTAGGATAGCCGAGCCGACCTCGATCCAGGCACGATGCCCAGCTCTGCTAAGTGGGTCAGTTGGGTGGAGAGGTTTTTTTTGAGTCTCTTCAAGATACTCAAGGATGACGGCAGATTCGAAAATTGCCGTCTCGCCGACCTTTAAAACTGGGGTCTTGCCAAGAGGTGAGATCGCGTTAAACCATTCCGGCTTGTTAGCGAGATCAACGTAAATCCTCTCGTGTTGGACTTGCTTTTCCGCCAAAGAGATCACCGCACGCTGCACGTAGGGGCATAGATAGTGGCTGATGAGGGTCAAGTGGCCAGTCATCTTCAAGTTCCTTATTTTCTGTGAAGCATTAGGCTTCAAATGCTTAGCGCACTTTGCGCTTTTGGAAATTTAAATAGCGAAAGACGAATTAAACGGATGAATTACATTCGTTAGTCATACTCCAACAATGATGGAGACGGGCTAGAGCCGCCGCCTGACGGGCTACGGCTCTACACCTTCCTCTATGCGATCTATCGATCATACGGGCGCGCTTTGCCGCTGACCGGACAGGTCGAGAAGCCGAGCATATAATAGATGCTGCAGGAACCGAGCAGGCTTGTCAAAAGCAGCATTCCTGCAATCACGGCTAGACCAATGGCAAGCCATCCGGTTATCCAGCCGCCATACCAAGCGACGGCGACGGCGACGGTCGGGAGGACCCGGATCACTCGATCGATTTTTCCAACATTACGCGTAGTCATCATTCTAACTATAGACATCTTCTTGCTCCCACTAAGCCGCTACGCGGCAATGATCTTCGAGCGCCTGAATTCCCTGCGCGTATAGACCGCTTAGGACTTGGTCGACGACCTCCGCATGGTCACCTTCGGCGCTGTACTCTGCACCCCATGTGATCTCGGTCTTGCCGTCTCCCAGGTCCGCTACATCAATAGTCGAGACCACATCTGAAGCAGGCAGGGGGTGTTGGTCGATGGCATACCGGAACCGCTTCGCCGAGTGATCAATCTCGATGATTCTCTCCTTAAGTTCGGCACCGTCGACCATCGTGCAGAAGCGCTCCGCGCCTGCGCCCGATCCCTTCAGTTCGCATGCCGTGATAACGGCGCCGAACCATTTATGAACGCCACTACCGGCTGCAACTGTCTCCCAAATCTTATCGCCCGGTGCATTAACTATCGCCACGGCGGTTGTTTGCTTTTTCATTCGATATTCTCTCATTATGACAACAGACGTTGTCGTTTTAGTTAAAAAAAATCAACCAAAGCGTTTCAGCGCGCATCTGGCGACATCTTCCATCGTCTCCCTGCTTGAGCCAGCTCGGCCAAGCACACAGAGGCTCTGGATAACCCCAAGAAGGAAATTGGCCTCTTGGGATAACTCTTCATTAGTCAGTACAATCTGGCCCTTCGCCGCCGCCCCTTCGAGAGCATTCAACATTGCAGCCCTGATCTGACCGAAGTAACGCTCAACGTGTCGGGCTGCCTCGGGCATTTCCTTGCCAAGCTCGACCGCTGTATTACAAATGAGACATCCCATGCTGCCTTCCAGTGTGCCGCCTAAGTTTGTAAGCTTAGACAACAATGCATCGATGTCGGTAAGATCGGCTGTTGCTTCAAGCAGCGGTGCGAGATTTTCTTCCGCCATAAAGCGCCGGTAGTTACCGAGAGCAGCAATAAACAAATCCTCTTTGTCTCTGAAAGTCCTGTAAAGGCTCTTCCTTCCTACCCCAGTTCCGCTTTCGATGTCTGTCACCGACGTCCGCTCATATCCCTTCTGCCAGAAGACCATCATGGCCCTTTTAATGGCTTCACTAGGTTCGAATTCCAGTCTTCGGCCCATTAAGTTGCTCACTACTCATTTTGACACTGATTGTTGTAATATAAGCAGGCTGCTGAAGTTTGTCAACGGTCTTTGTCGTTATTTGTCTGATGCCCAAAGGCATGCTCTCAAAGCCTTTTGGTCTATAGCTAACCGCACATGAGTTGCTTAATTTGGCTAAAAATCTCCCTCCTGTGTTCGTCGCTAGACGATTCTTGCAACTGCTCCCCATCCTCTCAAACTGACGAAGCCTTCAATCCTGCTTTCTCCCCTTGGGATGGTAGCAGAATGGCTTCAGATGCTCTAATACTCAGACATATCTTTCTATACGCTATAACGCATATTGACGGCATATACGCTATGGAGTATCGTTCTTAAAGAAGTTGGAGATAACGCCATGGAGGAACTGGTTCTGAGATAGCAAAATAGTTCTAAAATCAATAACGCCACAAGTCTTATTTTTTAGCATGCCTTCTGAATAAACTACAAAATAGATCTAATCTAAGATTGAATTCGACAGAACGCCTTACCCCACAGATCTTATTATCCCTTGGATTCGCAGCTTTTCCAATAATGACAAAATGCCCATTTGGATTTCAGTAGGAGGAATTTGAGGGACCAATTGAGAGATCAAATTGACTAGTTCATTAAAACTGTAATCAGATGACTGTAGTAGTTGAATTGTCGCAATACTCAGTGCGTCCAACTGCATAAAGTGCACCTGTTCGTCCAAGCCTCTATACACAGCTAAAAATATCGGCTGTTCCGGAGGCTCAGTGGGCTGGTACTGCATAGATAACTGATGCACTGGAAACTTAAAGGCTGCCACTTCAAGTAAAGAAGAAATGGTAATTGCCTGATTGTGATTATCAGAACTTTCAAACGATAGCTCTTCTGACAATACCAGAGGAGCTACGCTTGGATCATGTTCCTCACGACGAAATAGCTCCAGTTCCAACCATTCGTAATTTGCCAATTCAAGAGCAAAGGCCGGTAAGTCTGCAGCATTATCTTTCAGCCACCCCAAAAAAGCTTCAGGAATCTCGACAAAATACGGACTGTCTAATTGGCTCTGCTGAAAAAATTGTCGGATTTTTGTGTCAAAAATATCTTCACCACAAATTCCTCGCAGGACCGGGAAGGCGCTACGGACAAAATTTGCAACATTGTTGATAACCAGCTCCCGATAAACATCAAGACGCTCTTGCTCAATGCCATGAGGTACTAATTCATCGGGAAAGCGAACAGCATCAGCCAGTTGTCTTTGAATAGCAAAAAGTTGATTCATATCGTGACCTGACGCTTCTGCAGGACCGAGTTTTGCTGCTGAATGTCTTTGATGATTTTTAGCTCAGCCGTCAATTCTGACAACTCAGGTAAATTAAAATCGCGTTCTAGCAACGTTGGGAAGGTGCCGTGGCACTGATAGGCATATCCCAGAAGTTGCCATACATTCCAGCACACATCGGCGCCATGGGTATCTATCAGGAGATGCTCATGTTGGACGTAATGTCCGGCTATATGCCCGTATCGAATACGTTTTGATGGCAGAGCCCGGATAAACTCGTAAGCGTTATAGCCATGATTGACGGAATTTACGTACACATTGTTCACATCCAGCAATAACTGACAATCGGCTTGTTCCAGCACTTCAAGTAAAAATTCCAGCTCTGACATTTTAGCTGCAACCGGAGTGTAATAAGAGATATTTTCCAGCACTAATGGGCGTTGGAGGGCATCCTGAACCTGATGTATGCGCGAAACCAGGTGAGCTATTGCTGCCTGCTGAAATGGCATCGGCAGCAAATCATACAGCTGACCTCCAGCGGCGGTGTAGCTCAGATGCTCGCTGTAACACAGCATCGGAAACTGATCAAAGAAAGCTTTTAAATCGGCTAAAAAGCGTTTGCTCAAGGGATCAGGGCCACCTATGTTGAGCGATAAGCCATGGCATACCAGAGGATACCTCTCTGCCAAAGCTGTCAATTTTTTTCGCAGTTGGCCACCAAATGGCAACCAGTTTTCGGGTGCAAGTTCCAAAAAGCCAATGTCAGGGTGCGAACTATTTAGTAGATCGTTCACATGATCACGTCGCAGTCCCAGACCAACCATTGGGATGGCCTGATGATGGTTAAAATCTGTTGTTTGCACTGGCATGTCGATTGACCTGAACGTTTTAAGTGGATAGTGGAGCGAAATGCCCCGTACTTTTATGAAGACCGCCAAACCTGCCAACATATTTCACTTGTTGCTTTATTTCACAGCAACTTTAAAAGATGGCTCCTGACAATTGCATACCGAACACTAATGTTTAAATAAAGCCGCAGTTTGTTTGAGCTGCTCTGATAAGGCCGTCAAAGCCTGACTGGTCGTGCCAACTTTTTGACTGGCATCGGACACACTTGCACCTTGCTGTTCAAAGGCAAGAACTTCATTGCGCAGTGCTTGTGTTTGAACCTGGGACTGGCCTGCCAAGTTGGCTGCTTGCTGACTGACGTCTGCCAACTCCAAAACGACCTGCCGCCCACTTTCTAAAGTTTGCACTAAATCCGCTGCCAACTCAACAGAACGCTGTGCCGTTTCCCGATTGGATTGCATGTTGGCGACCGCGGCCCGAATTGAATTGACGATATTGGCGAGCATCGCATTGATTTCGACGGTTGATTGCTGAGTCCTTACGGCTAAAGTCCGTACCTCATCCGCCACGACAGCAAAACCCCGACCAGACTCGCCAGCCCTGGCCGCTTCAATGGCTGCATTTAATGCCAGCAAATTAGTTTGTGAGGCAATTTCGGCAATGGTATTGACCACACCAGAAACCTGATCGCCTGTCGATTGCAAAGTGAGTAGCATATGCGCCGTTGTTTCAATATCTCCGGACAAACGGCTGATGCTGCTTAATGTCTCAACAACAGCCTTTTGGCTTTGTGACATCGATTCTGCACCTGATTTTGCGGATAAAGCAGCATGGCTGGAATGGCTGACACTGGTCTGTATCTGCTGTTCCAACTGCGACATGTTATGTACAAGTAATTGGATTTTCTGCTGCAAAAATCCGACAGCATCGAAGGATTGAGCTGAACTATCAGCCAGCGAACCAACGGCATGGTCTATTCCACTAATAGCTTGTTGCATGTCGTAAATACCGTCTTTAAAAACACGAAGTAGATGGTTGACGTTGCTAGCAACATTGTTCACTTCCAACACACACTCGGTACTTAGTATTTTGGTCAGATCCCGTGATGCGGCAATGTCGTTTAAGTCATTGGACAGTCGCACAATCGGCTGCGCAATTTGTTTCTGGGCTAATAAATAAAAGCCAACGGCGACCATCAGGATCAGAATGAGTAGTCCAACGACAGTATAAGTATTGGCAATTATGGCCATGCTAATCATGTCACTATTGGCCTTTGCATCCTCCGTGATTCGACCCGCTAAGCCGTTGGCCGCTTGGTTAAACTCGTTTGCCTGGTGATTAATCACCCCCAGTTGCTCCCGGGCTGCATCCCAATCGACTTGTTCGGCCTGCATTTGCTGACGCAATTGCATCAGCGCGGCATCCAACGCCTGATAAGTCGTTTTCACAGTTTCACCGGAGAAAGAGGTTAATTTGGCCAATTGAGATTTGAGTTCCTGATCAAGGGCTTGTTGCTTTGCCGTAAAAGCTTCACTGGAAATCGTGGTGCCATAGAGCTCATAACCAGTTAACACCAACTGTTTCGCAGTTCTTTGGGTGGCATTGACGGCCTGTAATGCAGGCATTGAAGTCTCAACAAATCCTTTTACTTCTTTGGTTACGGTCAGATTGCTTTTGATCAGTAACAAAGCTGCAACCAAAGTGGCTAATAGAATGGCTGCATAACCAATGAAAATCCTACTTTTGATAGAACCAGTGCGCATGTACATCCACCTCAGTCGTTTTGAGTTTTTCGGTAACTAATTGAAGATAGACCGACTTCACACTGGCCATCTTTCATGCTCGGGCAGAAATAAAAAAATTTGAACAAATGTTCATATTTGATGAAATCGATTAGGCAAAGTCTGGGTCTAGTCAAATGAGTCTGCAATTACGCAGCCGCAAAACAAATCCACAGTTAAGGAAAATGGTTATGAATACATCAATGAAAAACAAATCTACTCTGAATGCATTAGTTCTGGCGTCACTGGCGACGTTCACTGTCGGTTCAACCACGGCATTTGCGGCTATGAATATGGATGCAGGATATGAAGTGGCTGCGATGGAAGCTGCTTGCGGTGCCGATAAGCAAAAAACCGAAAGCACTGACAAAGCCAAAGAAGGTAAATGTGGCGAAGGCAAGTGTGGTGGTGACAAAGCAGCTGCCGGCGATAAAGCGAAAGAAGGGAAGTGCGGCGAGGGTAAATGTGGCGGTGACAAAAAATCCGCTGATGATAAAGCCAAAGAAGGAAAATGTGGTGAAGGTAAATGCGGTGGTGCAGTTTAACCTAAGGAGTAATTAAAATACCTGGGGCAATGGTCCCCAGGTATTTTTATGGAGAAAGTAAATAAATGCGTAAATTGGTGGTACTACTATCTGCCCTGGTCATGTCATTCTCGGTGTTTGCTAAAGCGCCGTTCACCGAAGCTGCCTTTAAAGAAGCGCAGGCGAATAATGACGTCATCCTGATAGATGTCTTCGCAACCTGGTGTCCAACTTGCAGGCGTCAATCGATGATCCTGGCAGACTATTTTCACAAGAATTCAGCGAGCAAGGTGAAAGTATTGGTCGTAGATTTTGATGAGCAAAAAGATTGGGTAATCTACTTTAAAGCACCACGCCAATCCACGTTGATCCTGTACAAAGGTGAAAAACAACTGTGGTTTTCTGTGGCCGAAACTAAAGCGGATGCGATCACCCAGCAATTAACCAACGCCGAAAAGCTATAATATGGAGTGGTCTTCAATCCCACTTGCCTTTATAGCAGGCTTGCTCAGTCTGATATCTCCGTGCGTTTTACCCATGCTGCCGGCGGTTACCGCGTCGGCAATGCAGGCCTCCAAATGGGGCCTGTGGGCGTTAACGCTGGGGATAATGTTGGCCTTCGCGTTTGCAGGAACTGTATTGACCTTCCTGTTGCTCAATCTTGGGCTGTCGCCCGATATTTTGCGCCAGTTCTCCGTTGGTTTGATGTTGGTGATGGCTGCTGTGCTGCTGGTGCCTGCTCTAAATGATCGGTTGGCTTTGTTATTGTCACGGCTGACCAGTCAGTTTGGCCATCAGCAAATCGCTGGTGACTCCGTGCTAACTCAGGGATTGATCGGTTTGTCGTTGGGGCTGGTCTGGTTACCCTGTGTCGGGCCAACTCTCGGTACAGCCATCGCACTGGCATCAACCGGACAGAATATGGGCATGGCCTTTGTCGTGATGCTAAGTTTTGGTGCCGGGACGGCATTACCTTTGGTGTGGATTGGCTATCGCTCCGGGTTAAAATTAACCAAGTTACGTCATTCAGCGATGTTCGGAAAAAAACTGCTGGGCTTCACCCTGTTACTACTGGCCCTGCTGATTTTAACGGGTTTTGACCGGGTCCTCGAAAGCTGGGCTTTAGATCATCTGCCTGATTGGGTTACTTCGATATAAATCAAAAACCAGGAACATCCTATCAATCAGGTTGATTTCTGGTTTTATCCTCGTTTTCTCGCCTGACCCGGACCATAACCAAATTGGCGCTTAAAGGCTTTGGCAAAGGCTTCTTCCGCCTGATATCCGGCTTTTTCCCCCACAGCCATCACCGACATCCCTTGTTGCAGCAACTGCTTGGCTTGCTGCAGCCGCAGTCGGGTCAGGTAACTTTGCGGAGGCTCGCCAAGTAACAGCCGAAAATGTTCAAAGAAGGCTGATCTCGACATACATGCCCGTTCCGCCATTTGCTCAACCGTCCAAGCATATCCGGGATCCTGATACAAAGCCGTGAGTACTGGCCCTAATCGCGGGTGCTGTAACGCAGTCATTAATGATAACTGCTCGTTGTTACTAGACAGTAGCTGACGCAATAACAATACAAAAAACAGCTCAGCACAGCGTGCCAGAACAGTTAACTCCCGCCCGGTAGCTGCTTCCTGTAACAGTAAATCAAGTGCAAGAGTCAGACTGAGATCCGAGTCGCTCTTGCGGCAAATAACGCATTCAGGCAGGGCTTGCATTAACACCAAATGACGGTCGTCATTCAATTCAAAGAATCCGCAAGTAAGACCGGTGCTGCCCTGAATAGCATCATGTACAGCATAGGCCTGAAATTGCGGACTGGTGGTATCCAGCTGTTCTTTATCTGCCATGGCCGTTAAGCGATGTGCACTATCGGTAGGAAACAGCACAAAATCACCCTGATGAAGGGCATGGACAGTGCCATCAGGCAGGTGCAGATAACAGTGCCCCTGGAAGACAAAATGAAAATTGAGATGCCCGCTGCCGGAAGTATCCGTCTGCCAGTTGTCGCACACCAGACTGCGGTGAAACACCGTTGTGGATAATCTGAACTGTTGGAACAACTGGTTTAACATCACACTTTTTCCTGTGGTGGATGAACAGACAGAACATCAAGACGACCTGTCATGTTGAATACCGTGACGATTGACTACCATAGTTTTCGTCGAAACAGCACAACAGGAGCTAACCATGACATTGATTAAATCACTCGTTTTAACTGCCGCGATGGCACTGAGCCTCAACGTTTTTGCCGCCACACCGGTAGCAAATGCCGACGGAGTTGTTGAGATTTATCTCGACCAATACGGCGGTCATTTCACGGCACGAGATACTCTGGCCTCGTTAAAACCGGGAAAATACCAGTTCATTATCAGTAACAAGGCGGAAAAGCTGGTTGGATTTCAATTACAAAACTTCAAAACACATGACCAACTGGACATGTTCCCCATCGAACCCGGTAAGACGAAAAAGAGTTCCGTGGTGACCGTGACTGAAGAAGGTTTTCGCTTCCGCTGCCCGATCAATCCAACTCCTTGGTATGACCTTGATACCATCAGTGCGAAGTAAAAAGCGGCACAAAGCAACGGTATTAGCGGCCTAATACCAGGCCGCTAATACGTTTTCAGTGAGTTCTGTCAATACATCGGCTTGCGGGTTAGTTTGTGCATAAGCTTTCAGGCCGATTATTTGCACCTGAAATTGCTTGGCAAGCATGCCAGCAGGTAACGAATTTTGCATACCCTGCTGTTTTGCTTTGCTAAACAATTTTGCAAAGCGTTCTTCCATCGTCTGGAGCCATTCGCGGGCTAATGCGGTCAAATTTTCTTGTTGCCCGCTGAGTTCAGCCATGGTTTTTACCAACATACAGACCCGGCTTGGCGCATTGTCACTGTTTAATACCGAGGCGCGGGCAAATGCTTTGAGTGCATCTAACGCGAGCGGCTGTTCGCTTTCACATTGCGTTAGAAATTCTGCGCCAGCCTGACCGTAACAATTCAGCGCTTCTTTAAAAAGCTGTTCTTTATCGCCAAAACTGGAGTACAGACTACCTGCACGCAAATCGACGATGTCCAACAGGTCCCGCATTGAGGTGCCGTGAAATCCTTTGGCCCAGAACAATTGGGTTGCTTTTTTAATCACCACCGCGCGGTCGAATTTAACGGAGTTGGCCATAGTAAACCTACTTACACTCAAATTTTGAACATTTGTTCAATTATAAACTGAACAAATATTCAAAATCAAATAATCTTATTTTGCTCAAAAACAGGAGGAGCATCCATGAGCCTTTATCCATTGCATACCCTTGAATCCGCGCCTGTAGCCAGCCAACCCTTATTGGATAAATCCATTAAAGGTTTTGGCGCAATCCCTAACCTGCATGCGGTGATGGCATCCGCACCAAAGGTGCTGGAGGCTTATCAAACGCTACATCAGTTGTTTAACCAGACGTCCCGTTCGGCAGAAGAAAAAACAGTGGTGTGGCAGAGCATCAATCAGGAACATCAATGCCACTATTGTGTCCCGGCGCATGCCGCTATCGCACAGATGATGAAAGTTGACCCACAGATCACCACCAATATCCGGCAATCCCAGGTACTGCTAGATGCAAAACTAGAACAACTGCGGCAAATAACACTGGCGATTGTGCGTCAGCGTGGTGTGCTTAGCGATGAACAACAGCAGCAATTTTTTGCAGCGGGTTATGGTATCCAGCAGTTACTGGAGGTGATTTTAGGCCTCAGTCAGAAAGTGATGAGCAATTACATCAATCACTTGGCAAAAACCCCGCTGGATGAAGCTTTTCAACCGTTCGCTTAAATCGCTGCTCCCTGATATTTCAGTGTTGCGGAGATTTTAACCCGCAACCCTGAAATGAGAAAGTATTAGACTGGGTCTAGTTAAACAGGTCATGATTTTTCGGGCACAGCATGCAAACACACTACCAAGCAACCTTACAGCAGGGGATCGAGTTCCTGTTGGCATTAGAGCCAGAGCAATACACCGCTATTTCTGAGGTAGCGACTAGCCCAATTGGCGGGCATATTCGTCATGTTCTGGATCATTTTTTCAGTGTTCGGCATGTCGCCGAAAGTGTTCCCCTCTCCGGCATGTCTGTGGTGGATTATGAGAGACGCCAACGCGGATCTAAACTTGAAAACGACTGTATGGCTGCGGTCGATGCATTCAGACTGTTACAGCATTGGATTGTGACACTGGCAGCAGATCAGTTAGCACAGCCTGTTATCGTGAATGCGGATGTAGGGATCGACAGCACAAATATTGTACAAGTACCGAGTACGCTCGGCCGTGAGCTGATGTTCTGCTGCAGCCACGCCATCCACCACTATGCGCTGTTAAAAAGCATTTTTCGGTCGTTTGGCGGAGAAATGCCTTCAACATTTGGCCTTGCACCATCGACAGCTAGCTATCAGCGGAGTTTAGAATGTGCACCTTAAGTTGGCGACTGGAAGGTTCGACACTTGATGTGTTTTTTAACCGTGATGAGCAAAAATCTCGTGTCGCCGCTAGACCTGCCCATTTTTGGCCAGATTATCAGGCTATCTTTCCGGTGGATCCGCAAGGCGGTGGCACTTGGTTAGCGGTGACAACAACAGGCAGCGTGTTTGCCTTACTCAACAATTATCAAGCAAGCAGCGCGCGAAAGGGAGTATTGGAAGAGCATACCTCCCAGCCGCTATTGAGTCGTGGTTTGGTGATCACGATGTTGTTGCAAGAACTACAGGCGCGTTTATCTTTCGACCCCCTGGCGACGATGACTGGTTCGTCTGCGCAGGCGTCAGCAATCGGGCATTGTCTCGGGTCTTTGCCATTATGTGCTTTTCAACCATTTACCTTGGTGTGTCTATCGCCCGGTGAGTCTGCACAGGCGTTTGATTGGGATGGTCAGCAGCTGACTACCTTCCAACCCACTTCGCCGGTCATTTCTTCAGCAGTCGAACTCGCCAATGTGCGGGCTCAGAGAATCGAGGCGTACCCAGGTACTGACGCTGCGGTCAGTCAATTGCTTCAATATCACGGTTCGCATCTACCAGTGCCTGGTGCATGTTCAGTTTGTATGCATCGTGAGGATGCGCACACTGTGAGTTTCAGTCACTTACAGGTTAATGAGTACAATATCCATTATAGTTACCATACTGGCGCACCATGTCAGACGATAGGAAGCACTAGCGGAGCTCATGAGGGCATGGCAACGGCCGAAGTCACAGTGCCGAGGTACTCTGACAACGAGTCACCAAAAAACAGCTTCAGTTGCTTGTAAGGGGCCGTTCTGAGATCGACACTGAGCAGGAACCCAGGAGTGGAGGCAAAGTTAGGATCGATACCTACCGTATAAAAACGTGCGCCCAACTGGTAATACTGCCGGACCAATACCGGCAAGCCTTTGCCGTCAGGCTCAATTTGCCGTACCAGCTGATCAAGACTATCAATATCCAGTGTATGTTGCGCCAAGAATCGGCTCAGTTCAGGATGCTCCGGATAGCTAAAAGCACAACGAGCCTTCACGTCGTCTGACGGTGAGGCCAGAACACGCGCCATTAGCCAGACGCTTAAGGGGTTGTATTGTTTACTCAGCGATACCGTACCGTAGAGCACACTATACTGCGGATTTCGACTGACAAAAGCGGCAATGCCCCGGAACAACAGCAACAGTGCGTGGAAGCTCTTTTGCTGTTCACGGATCACAAAAGAGCGGCCCATCTCCAGACAAGGTTGTTGCCGATTGATAAACTGCTCTGAAAACGCGAACATCCGTGATAAATAAAGCCCATCGACGCCATTTTTTGCCAAAATTTGGTCACTTTGACCCATCCGGTACGCGCCGATAATTTGTTGATCCGTTCTGTCAAAAATAAACAGTTGCAAATAATAGGCGTCAAAATCGTCACCATCCTGGGGCTGGCCACTCCCTTCATCAAACTCACGAAAACACACCTCACGTAAACGGCGGATCTCTTCAACCACCGCCGGGCATTGTGCTTGGGTGGCAACACAAACGTCGAAGTGTTTGTAACGCACCAGTCTTTGTTCTGCTGGTAAGGCGTCAATTTCTTTCATCATTAATGACGCAGGTTGTGGTTGCGCGATCTCTGCAAAGGTTTGTATATCAGCTTCAGGCCACCCTTGCCGGTAATGTGGGTCTTGCAAATAAGTGAGTAACCGGGAGCTGTCGATTTGCATGGTGGCGTCCTTCGATGGATGAGCAATTGAGGGCTGAACCTGTAGATGAAACTGCGTCGTTTTTCCCTGACTGGCAAGAAGTTCCCGCACCAGCATCAACAACCTGAAGCGGTAATAAAGCAAACCGAGTGCATAAAAACGCCGACGGTTGTGACCCGCGACAAACAGCGGTTGGATGGCGCATTGATATCGCTGGCTTAAATGGACTGCGAAACGGTCCCATGGATGATCATAAATCTGCCCTGCCAGAAGTTCATGTACTGTTCTGGGATAGCTGACGCGGCCCGCAGGGAAAATGACGAGCAGCCCACCGTCAGCTACGTGCTGCTGACATTGGCGCAACGATGTAAGATTACCACGCGCGTTAGGTTTCAATGGATTGGTAAAGATAAAACAAGGAGCGAGTTCAGGAAGAATCTGCAACGCCTGGTTGGCAAGAATTTTTACATCGCTGCGAATTGTGGTGAGTACTGACGCAAGCAAAACTCCTTCAAGCCCACCATAGGGATGATTAGCAACCAAGACCACTGGCCCAGATTTGGGAATTATTGCCAGATCTTCATCCGCAATCTTAATGTCCCACTGCATCACTGCTCGCAGTTTGGATAAAAATTCGGAAACCTCCAACCCTGCAAATTGGTGTTGTTGATAGAGCCGATTTAATTGCCGGATCCCGGTAAGCACGTCTAAAACACGGGCAAGACCACATTGCCATCGTGAACTGTGCGGCGGCAGAAAGTGCCTTAAAGAGATGACATGGCGCGGGGATGCAGCTGTGTCGTGTACATGGTCTTTTTCAGAAGAAACATACCGGCTCATTCGAAAGTCCATTTCAATCGACAAAAATCAAAGCTCACGTGCTCGCCACCAGTTTGACCAATAAAACGCTGCACCAAGTTTGACGATGAATGCACTCCAGCGCTGTAATGTATTTTTACGACTCGTAGTAGGTCCTTGGGAAAGCGATAACTGATAGTGCCCCCGCAGCTGCAGCCGCCTGGCCTTGCTGGTGCGTTCTTCGGCGGCTTTTTGCAGCTGTTGCCTTTGCTCTTTGCGTTCCTGCGCCTGATTTGCTGCCGCAGCAAACGCTCTTCGCTGCTCAGCGCTAAAGCCTGCCAGGATAGATCGAGTCGGTTTTTTCGGCGGAATATAACAACCGTTTGATTTTGGTGAACTGCACATGCACAAAACCTTTGTTGACTGCATTTAATAACATGACCAAACAAAAGAGCTTTCCATTTCAAATAAATTAAATGAATTGAGCTGAAATGATTTTCAACAAGGTGCTGTCTTGTTGATTAACACTTTGCAAAAAACAAAATACTTGGCATCCAGCCAGAGGTCCTTGATGACAAAACATCCATCGAAAATGTCACACCACAATCAACAGTGGTTCGAACTGATCAAAGACCGCGACATTGCAAAGCGAGCGCTGAAAGTTGCACTTGTCGTCGGAACTTTGCTCACTGTGATCAATCACGGGCCAGCACTGTTCGAATATCAGCTGACATCGCGTCATTATCTGCAAATCGTTTTAACCTATATGGTGCCTTATCTGGTCTCAACTTACTCGGCAGTCAGTGTCCGCCTGGAAAAAAACTGACGGAAATCATGTTCTGGCAGTGGTTTGCTGTACCAGTATCCCTGTATGGCGTCACATTGATATTGGCCCAGCAACATCAGTTGCTCAGGGGTTTCGACACCTTCAGCGATGACGGTCATACCAAAGTTTTTTGCCAGTTGACATAAACTCAGCACTATAGCTTGGTCTTTGTGGTCTTGTGGCATGCTACGGATAAACGACTGATCGATTTTGAGTTTATCGACGGGGAAATTTTTCAGGTAGGCCAACGATGAGTACCCTGTGCCAAAATCGTCAATGGCGAGGCAAAAGCCATGGCCTTTAAGTGCTTTGAGCACAGCGAGGCCAGCTTGTTCATTCTCCATCACCATACTTTCGGTGATTTCTAATTCCAGGCAGTGTGCTGGCAAGCGGTACTTCCGGGTGAGCGACACCACGCGCTCGACAAAATCCGCTTGCATAAATTGGCGTGCCGAGATGTTCACGGCAATACGCAGTTCAGCCTGTTGCTGCATCGTAGCCGCTTTTGCGATGGCTGTTTCTAATATCCAATCACCTAACGGCAGGATAAAGCCACTTTGTTCGGCCAGCGGGATAAATTCAGCGGGTGAGATAAACTGTCCATCCAGCCTCCAACGGATCAGTGTTTCAGCGCCCGAAAGCATTCGGTGCTCGACACTCATCTGGGGTTGGAAATAAAGTTCGAGCTCATGGTTTTCTATGGCTTTACTCAAGCGTTCATTTAGCATCAATTGACGTTGATGCCGTGCGCCGGTTTGATGATCAAAGAACGTCACACCACTGACGGTCTGATTGAGAGCGATTTGCGCATGCAACAGCAAATCTTCGGGCTGCTGACTACAGCGCGGATATTCGGTGACACCTATTTGTAAAGGGACCAACAATTGACCATTTACCGCACTGGTTCGCTCGGTCGATTTAAGCAGCACCTGCGTCAGGCTTTGCGTAACCGGATGGGAATTTGCGGCCGTGATAAGCACCGCGAAGCTGGCATCACTGATTTGATAAAGCACGGTCCGCAATGATTGCTGCTGTTGCCAATCCGCGATGTCATGTTGCAATGTTTGGCTGGTGAGTTTGACAATATCTGCCATCCCATCCAACCCATAATGACTCAACAAACGGGCGTAATGCGAAAATTCAATCAGAGCGACACTGAAAATAACGTCGGCTTTCATCAACTCTGCGACGTCAGCAAAGAATTGCTGACGATTAGGTAATCCTGACAATTCATGATGATAGGCATGGTGCATGAGCTCCGACTCAGCCTGGATTTGCTGGGTTAAATCTTGCACATGAATATCGTAAGCATCAATGTCGCTGAGCCAATGAACCTCATAACGCAAGTGGCGTTGCTGCACCTGTTGTTGAAAAATCTTGATCGGGGGATGTTGCTTTTTAATTTGAGCAAACTCGTCGTATAGGGTAACAGGAAATAACAAATGCGGATCTTCTGATAAGCCGAGCTCCAGCAATAAACGTGTCGTTGCGGGATTGTGATATACCACATGAAAATCTGCGGATAGGCTCAGCACCGGGTTAGGGTTTCTTTGCGGAAACATCGCCAATCGTGCGTTAGCAACACTGAGGCGAATATAGTTTGCGGCATATCGCCCCATCAACAGACTGACCAACAGTAAACCAACACTGAACACCACCACACTGGAAGAGGTTGCATTCAGTTGAGCCAATGTTTGCTGGTGCCCAGTGAACATATCACGTTCGACAAGCCCGCTCAGTTGATCCAGCTGTGGTAGCAATTGTCGCCTGACCAGACTTAAAGTGGACAATTGCTCCCGCGCTAAATCCCAATCAATGGCAGTTTGGCTCAGGTTCTGGTGCAGTTGTGCACTGATGAGAGTAATTTGCTGAAGTTCCTGCGCCATCTCGGTCATGGCTATATTTCCGCTCAGCTGCATCAACTCATCAAGTTGCGATTTGAGCCGATGTTGCAGTTCAATGTAGTCACTGGTGTAAAGCCGGCTTTGTGTTGTCGCGTAATACTCGTAAAGAATGCGTTCTTGTTCGTTAAGATTGGCTGCTAGTTCTTTGGCCAGCATCAAGGCAGGTATCTGTTTTTGCGTCAATATTGTTGCGGTCCGCTGCACCGCTTGCATGCCAGAGAACACAAACCAGGCAAGACCCAAACCCAATATGGCAGCCACGCTGTAGACAAGATAGGCCTTAAGTTGCATCCGTTTTGTGACGTGTGACATCAACTGAGCTCCCTGATTGACCAAAACAATGAGAATGTTCATCGCAAGGTTGTTGTGTTTAAGATGACCACGCCTTGAATAGAAATATTTCGCCCCATGTGAAATATACCTGCAGATTTCTGGTTCTTTTCTAAAGAACCGGATGCAACGTCATGACATGAAGACTGACAAACATGGGCGTTTCGTCATTAACATATTAATTTTGAAGCTTGTATTCATAAGATGACCGATTTAGGCAATGCAGAGGCAACACAATGGAACTATTGAAACGCGGCTACTGGCAATATCAGCAATGGATTGAAAAGCTCAGCAGTTTGAACGGACTGCCAGCGCTATTATTACGGCTCTATCTTGCGCCGGTGCTGTTGCAAGCGGGTTGGAACAAATATCAACATTTCAGCGACACCGTCGACTGGTTTGGGAATGCTGAATGGGGCTTAGGCCTGCCGTTACCCTTGTTATTAACTAGCCTTGCGATTGCGGCGGAGCTGATTGGTGGTGTCATGCTGCTATTCGGATTTTTAACCCGACTCATTACGATCCCATTGATGGTGACCATGCTGGTTGCCATCTTCAGTGTGCACTGGCCAAACGGTTGGCTGGCCATTGCAGATGCCTCAAGCTGGCTAGCCGATGGTACCATTTTAACAAATGCCAACATTCAGGCTGCACCCGAAAAACTGGCAGCAGCTAAAGCAATTTTGCAGGAACATGGGAACTATGACTGGTTAACCAGTAGTGGCAATCTGGTGATCCTGAACAACGGTATCGAGTTTGCTGCGACTTATTTTGTCATGTTGTTTGTATTGTTTTTCAGTGGTGGCGGTCGATTTGTCAGCCTCGACTATTGGTTCAGCCTCCAGATGCCTCAATCATCTGAAACAGCCAAATAAGGATCCGATATGATAAAAACCAACACAACCATTCGTGATATCCCGCCATGTATTGTCTGCTGGTCGTTGTTTGTCGTCGCCCGGATAGGCTATTGGTTCGTTGGTTTATTCGCCAAAAAGGTGGAACCGAAATCCGCCGTTCCAGTTGAAGAACAACCACCTTCACTGCGCAACTAAGTATTCCGCAGATGCACTGTTTGCCCCGGATAAGGGGCTTTTTTTTGCGTTTAAACAATAAATTGAACAAATGTTCAAAATAATACTGGTTTCGGCTTTACCCAACCAACTTTTGGAGTTTACCCTGTATCACATGGATATAAAAAATAGTGATATTCAGGAAATGAAACAATGAATGGTCAGGTCTTATGTTTTAGAGAGTCAAAAAGTGTCAGGTACCAACGACTAATTTTGGTGTATCACGCGGATCTTTACCGTTACGCCTATTGGTTGTGCCGTGATAGTGATTTAGCGCAAGATCTCGTTCAGGATACCTTTGAACGGGCTTGGAAAAGCCTCGATGCATTGGAAGACGTCAACGCCGTAAAAGGGTGGTTGTTTACCATTTTGCGGCGGGAAAATGCCAGACGCTTTGACAAAAAGCAGTTTGATTATGAAGACGCTGTACTCGATGATATTGTCGCAGAAGATTTTCAGGGACCAGAGCAGGAGCTGTCTGACAGCAAAGTTCGGAATGCCATTGAACAGCTCCCTGACGAATACAAAGAGCCACTGCTGATGCAAGTTGTCGGCGGATTTGTCAGTGAAGAAATTGCAGCGCAGCTTTCGTTGAATATTAACACCGTAAATACACGGCTTTTTCGAGCCAGAGCTTATTTACAACGCATGTTTACAACAGGAAAAGGTGATTGAGTAGTGGACAATAAGCAGTTTTTACAGAGGCTTTTGTCGGATCCGTTTGCAGCCCAAGGGCACACAGAAACGGATGCACAGCGTCGTGCACTCATTCAAAAAGTGCAGCAACAAGAGCAACAACTCCGGCAAACGATCGAAGTGCCAGTCCCACCCGAGTTGCTTACTCGCTTATTAGAGCAGCAACGGCGATTGGAAGCGAATGAGACGTCAACAAAGCCACCAAAGGCCGCCAACGATGCTCGTTGGAAACTTGCAATAGCTGCGTCTGTTGCTTTTGCGGTTGGCTTCAGCATCAATATCTGGCGCTCTCCAGGCCAACAGGACTTGGGGCAATATGCCTTGGCACATGTCCGCAGTGAAATGCCGATGGTCGAAAAAATGTTGATGCCGCAACCACTCGAAGGGGTGAATGCCAAACTGGCAGCATACGACTTGCAACTGCAGGATTTTGCCGAACCTATTATGTTTGCCAATTTCTGCGATTTTAATGGCACCAAATCACTGCATCTGGTGATGAAAACCGAGCAAGGCTTTGTCACCGTGTTTGTGGTGCCGGCCGATGCCGAGCTGGAATATGTGGAACAATTCAAAGATCCGCAATATGCAGGAACCAGCATGCAGTTTAAAACCGCCAATGTGGTGGTCGTCAGCGATGTGCCGTCGGAGCTGAAAAGAATGCCGGCAGTGATGAAAAACAGCCTGACTTATAGCATTTGACGTTGTTGTTTTTTGTAGGCGCCGGGACTTATCCCGGCGAACCTTTTAAACGCCTTACTAAAAGCGGCTTCTGATTGATAACCAACCTGCATCGCAATATCAATAAGTCCGGAATCAGACAAAGGTAGTAGTCGTTGTGCCTTGAGCATGCGCAGCTGCGTCAGATAGTCTCCGGGGTTAAAACCCGATAGTTGCTGAAATCTGCTGATACACGTTAGGTGATAACTACGCTCTCCAATCTCTTATGTTTAAATTTAGTTTACGCAAAACCATTAACAAATCTCAAAGCCCAACTCTCAATCGACTCAACTGGAATATTACCAGCCTCTGCTTCCTGGTGCTTTGGGTGATTAATTCCAATGTGACAGTTTTCACCAAACAATCCATCTAACAACTCCTTAGGCCAAGAAATTGATTTTGCAACAACGCCTTTGCGGATAAGAGTGAAATGCTCAATCCAATCCTGTCCAACCGAGCCATACTTTATGTGTGGCGTCGGTTGCAAATCTGCTCATTTTTGCAGCAACATTATCAATACATGTGTTTCTCATAATCAAGCGCTTAATACACTTTCAAGATAACTGTTTCGCTTGTATGATTTGCTGTGCATTTTGCTGACCACTTGCCATCAGTCATCTACCTTACCTAATACCTTACGCAGCCCTGTGACAAAGCCTCTGGGGAAAATTTCTGTGTTGTACTCCATATCTTTCACCTGGCCTGCCTGCGTGGATTGCCAATTGTGCTTTCCCATACATTCATCAGAGATTGCGTAAGCTAAGGCATTTTTCTCGGACTCAGTTAAAATGCCAGATAGCGACGGTAAGACTTCAATGCTTGGCTCTAAAGTTGTATCAAACTGGCGAACAGGACGTTTATCAATGACGATATTCGCATGTTGTTTAAGTAAGTTGACCTCTTTGCGGTAGCGGTTACGCTCAGCAATGATTTGCCCAAACAACGCGCGTACCGCAGCATCAGGGATACGCAATAAAAGTTGATTATCTTGCGGAATAGACTTAGATCGTGAGGTCGGCGACAACGGCTTTTTAGTGTTTGTCTTACACTTTGCAGCCCATGCTTCAATAAGAGTACGATAATGTGTGTTGCGGGTTGCCCGCAACGCCTCATATGCGGGGCCGCCTTCTGCAGCTGAGATGCGTCCAATTTGTGTAATAGAAAAGTCATACTGACCTGATTCTGCATAGGCTTCTAATATAGCATTGAGTGTATCTAAGTTCTTTTGAGTTCTTGGGGCTTTTTCGTCTTTTAAATCAGCAAGTATCACATCGATATTGATGTCCATTAGTTCTCCAATATCGCAGTGTGCGAGTTTTCTAAGTGAAGTGCTTCATTGGTCAGGGCACTTATGCCTGCGTCGAATAGTTTGTGTTCCTCAAGATATTTCCCAGCTTCAAGGTAATTGGCTACTTTGCGATAACCCTCCAATTTATCATCAGGATCAGAAATTTTTGCCATGTGACGTAGCATGGCATTAGCCGCGATCAGCTGCGTTTTTTCGTCCATTTCTAAAAAGATTGGCTCGAAGCCCTTTTTCATCAGCATACGACTAAGTTGCATAGAGCGCTTTTGAATCGCAGGGGTTTTACGAAGTTCATCCTGCAAATCTGGATAAAATTCGGCATCTTCACAAAGTAAAGATATGTGCAATAACTCTGAATCGGTTTCCAAAAATTTTAATGCAAAACTAACATCTTGTTCAGTACCTACCGCAATCAGCTTGTCTTTGGTGACATCTTTAGCTCGAGTTTCTTCGACACGGATGATTTTGTTAATCAATTCAAAACAGGCTATCCAGTCTTTTGCGTACTCATCGGCTTCGACTTGTTGCTTCTCATAACGTCGCTGTAATGCTTGTACCTCACTGTGTTTAATAAAAATTTTGCCTTGCTCTTCACAGAAAAATTGCTCATCTTTAAGCGCTCCCAGCTCACCTTCTATTTCAATCGCTAGATTAGCTGCTTGATGGGCTTTGTAGCTCAGTTGGTTAAACTGCGCGTTAAGTGCTGGCAAATATCGCGCTTCAGTAATAAACCAGCGACAACGAATGCAATTTTCAGGGCCATGCGGCACGCTGTCATAGATACGGTTAGAAGCTGATGTCGAATCTTTCATTAACTCACCGCCGTTCCAACAACCGCCAAGCGTACTTACCTCATCAGACATCACAGTATTACCACCCACTAAACAGAGTCCTGTAGCACGTTCTTCCCAGCCAATAGGATTGCGGTTAACCAGTGCCGACTGAATGCTCTCTTCCTTGTGATAAACCATCTTGCACTGGATTTGCTTCATTGAGGCATCTTTGAGGAAATTACGCACAGATTGTTTGAATTTACCTTTCAGTTGAGTTTCTGCTTCTTCCATTTTTTCAGCCATCACTGACGGGGTGATTTTGTTGTAATAAATAGTCATCAACAGGCGAGTATGGCCCACTAATAACTTCGAAATAACGGGTAATGGCAGTGTTGTCTCCATCGTGTAAGCAGTTATCAGAGAAACACGTAAGCTGTGCATTGGAAATAGCGTGGCAGTTGTTTTTGTTGCGTCTTCTACCACCAGTCTAAGTCGCTCGCCGTTATCCAGTGTGTCACCTCGCTCTGCAAGTTGGTTTTCAAGATGTAACAATAGAGAGAACCACATAGGTGTTATAGCTGTGTGAGTCAAAGGTTTGTCACGTTCATTTTTTTGACCAGAAGCATTACGAAATAAAAATGAAACTTCACCCATAGATTCGAGGTATGCTTTAGATTTTTGTTGGCTTGTATGTTTTCTGTCCAAATCTGTGCAGGCTGTCGGCTTTTGAATAGGATTATATTTTTCTTGCCAATTCCGCAGTTTTTCTAACCAATACAACACCTCTTTATGTTCCCAGGGAATGACGTAGCCGCGCTCTAGCTCTTTTTTATTTTTGTCTGCAGTTTTGTTGGTATTTATATACAAACCTGTCGAAAACTGGCCAATCATGTTGTCTTGAATGCGGCGAAAGATTCCTTTTCCGAACGGTCGTTTTTTAGTGCCGAGAACAAAGTCGTGCTTATTGTTAAGTGTCCATTGGCCTTTTTCATAGCGCCAGGTATCTGCTTCACCGCTGTCCAGCAAACGCACCTGATAGGTACGCAGTGGTAGATAAAGTTTCATGAATATCACCATGGCTTTGGCTGGCGACCAGATTTGATAAATGGTGTATGTCTTGTACTCTTTGTCTTTAATGCAACGAGTCACTTCTTTTGTGCGCCAGACACAATCAGGGTCGGATTCATCAATCAGTTGCTGATTAACATCAAACCAGTCACCATCAGTGCCTACTATAGTTTGTCCGGACTGCAACTGAGCCCATCTCCAGTGTTTGAAGTGCCGATAATGGTAACTTGGCAGTAAGTTTTCGCTATCTTTAAGGTTTTGCTTGATATCAGTTAACTCTGCTTTATCTGGTAATGGACATAAGATCCGGCGCAAGTGCTCAATGTATCGATAAGGCAGGGCTTGTCGAACCGTTTCTGTGTGTTGCCCAGGAGTAGGTATCGTAGTAAAAGGACTTCGAACCATTGGAATTGAATTTCCATAGTCGTCCTCTTGGGAAAATGCATTCTTAATAATAAAATCTGAAAACTCAGTTGCTATTTTGATCGCTCTATAAGTCTCATATGGTGAAATACTGGTTTCGAGAATTTTCTTAAACTCTTCAGTAGAACATTTATGGCCAGCCATCCCTTTAAAAAAAAGTGCAGGATTACTCGCATATGGAGCACAGATATATAAATATTTTTTTAAAAGCTGTTTTATAGCCCATAAATAAGGCCCTGGTGAAACAGTCTTACAGCGCTCATCAACGAAACAAGTTGCAAGCTCTTGCCATGAGACCCACTCACTTCCAAGTAAATTCACAATCCATGTGAATTTTAGATCGCTGGAACTTTGATCATTTAATCCTCTTTTCCTTCCCATCAGTTGCCTCTCAATTTTGGATGCTTGCCTGTGAAATATCCATACGGATCAATGTCACCAAAACCATTCTCAACCAAATCTTTCCAATCCAATTCTATGTCTTTTGATTTGGAGTTTGCTAACTGAAGTGTCGCTTGAGTTAGTGCGTCAGAGATTTCCTGTTGCCCTTTTCCTGTATAGGGGATTTGAGATGCTAAGGATTTGTGATGCATACAGCGACGAATCACTAATGAATTAAGTCCTGCACGTTCTAATCGTCTTCCATAGCTGTGTCTATGCCCGTGTGGGTCTAACCCTTCAGCTTTATTAGGCTCAAGCCCAATTCGTTTTAATCCCGCAGCATAACTTTGATGAAAAGCATTTAACGTATAAGGATTACCTAGAGCACCGTGATGGAACGAAATGAACGCATAGGGGTGATGACAATCAATACTCGCACGGTACTTTTGGTAATTCTTCCACAATGACATAAACACCTTTCCATAGTCGGCTGGAAACCACTGAACCTGAATGTAGTTATCACTGTGATCAACGACTTTACTTTTCCAACCAATGTATGCTGTACCGATCATTTTTTTACGCGGAATACAGGCATATTGCTCTTTCAAATAAGCTTCTCTGGTCTTTGCACCTGAGCAACTTTGCCAACCATAAGGAGCCTTACCATCAACTTCGTTATAGATTCTCACTACGGCCTTTTCAGGGTCATACGTGTCCTCAAAAACATCCGTTACCCATAGTATTGCAGCCTCACTTTCACGTAAGCCACCGCCATGAATAAGAAGCAGTATTAGTTTATCCCTAAGCGCAACGCGAGGATCTTTTGCCCCCCCAATACCGTCTTTGAAAAAGGACTCCCAGTGCTGTTCAGGAAAGGCGATTGCATCATCCATTGTCTTAGTCAATGGAGTGCGCCCCTTTAATGTGCGAGCTTTACGGATTGTCTTGTTAACGGATTTATCTTCGATATGACCAAGGAAGTCATTCTGGTTTTTCCGAAACCATGCAGCGTAATTTAAGCGCTGTTCATGTGGTGTTGCTTCCCGTAATGGGTTTATTGGCTCAGTACCGTGCTTGTTAGCAAGCCAGTCGGTGAACCTCGTTAATCTATGAATGTGTCTATTGACGTTTTCTATTGAGCTTGGTAACCAATATAAACCAGATGGATCCAAACCATCTTCACCGATGGTGCCTGAATATAGACGTTTAGCAAATGTCTGAAACAGTAACTTGGGATCGTTGAATAAGCCCTTGTTGGCCTCCATGTAGTCCAAAAGCAGAGAGATAGCTTTTATTAAACTATTCATAACAGATTTGCTAACACTATCTGCTTCTATCTTTAGCAAGTAATCGGTAATAGAATTTAACTCTCCTTGCTCAGTGATTAATATAGGGAGTTGGCTTTTTATGCCTGTATTATCTTCAACGATGGTTGCTGTGACTTTTACAGATGACAATGTGCAGTTTCCCGTACACACTAAACATGATAAAAACTATATACTCTTTAGCTAAGTTAACAAAGGAAAAGTCAGATTTTCATGCTTTTCTACACAATGTACATAGTTAAAAGTACTATATATATAAAATCTGTGGACAACAATAAGCCATTAAACATAAGCGTAAGGTGCTTTAATCACGAAATTAAAGCTATAAATTAGCAGCTTTTGCGACGATTCCATGATTAAACTCAAAAAAGCCATAAATTTAAATTATCTTATATAAGTTATCCTATCTTTAACGCAATAATGTAACGTCATCAGTAAGAACGTATTGAGTCGGGCTACTGGATTGCAGTAGCATATATACCCAAACTTATTCGGTACTAAGCATATGATCCAGTGGCTTCCATACCTTGATGCAACGTTAGGTTTAGCGATTAAAAGCCCTGCAACCGGCCAAATTAAGCCAGTTACAACACATTCGGATCTGTTATATAACGCAAATGTCTTACCACAAGCTTTGTGCATCGACCTTCAGCACGGTACACTTGTTTCACCATTTTCAGGTCATTTTACGAACAGCTTGCATGGCGGTAGAAGACTAACCTTTAAACATAAAAGCGGACTAACATTACAGATAGATTTAATGGTAAGTCAGAATATATCTCCAAGTATGGCAATTAAACAATTGGTGGGATCCGGACAAGCTGTGCAGCAAGGCCAAACCGTTTTGAGACTCGATCTTCAACTTTTACAAAATAGTGATGAATGTAAGGCAGTACTGTCCATTTTGCCACATCCTGCCATAGCAGCGGTTTATAGCTCAGAATATTTCGTTGAAGCCTCCAACGACAACGCTTTCGTTATTCAATTAAAGAACACTAAAATATGACTACACTTTACGGCATAAAAAATTGCGATACGATAAAAAAAGCGCGCAACTGGCTAAGCCAGAATGATGTGCCATATCAGTTTGTCGATTATCGTACTGACGGCATTAGCCATGAACAACTTGCTACTTTTGCCAAAGCCTGCGGCTGGCAAAATTTACTCAATACCCGGGGAACCACATACCGCCAGCTCAATGAGGTTGATAAAGCAGATTTAACTGAAGAAAAAGCGTTAATACTGATGTTAGCCCAACCAGCAATGATTAAACGGCCATTGCTTGAACACGAAGGGCATTGCCATTTAGCGTTTACCCCAGATCAGTATCAACGTATTTTTGGATTATAGAAATGACTATAACAAGTGCTGTAGTTGAGTTAACAAAAGCGCTCATCTCTCTCCCCTCTGTTACACCTGAAGATGCTGGCTGCCAGGAGCTAATGGCAAAGCGTTTATTAGCATGTGGTTTTAATATTGAAGTATTGCACTATGACGATACGTTAAATATGTGGGCAAGACGAGGTAATGGTAAGCCTGTTTTTTGTTTTGCAGGTCATACAGATGTTGTACCAACTGGCCCGGTTGAGCAATGGCATACACCGCCATTTGAACCCACCGTAATTGGCGAAACTTTATATGGCCGCGGCGCTGCCGATATGAAAGGCAGTTTGGCAGCAATGATTGTTGCTACCGAACGCTTTTTAAGCCGCTTCCCTGAGCCTAAGTTTGATATTGCTTATTTAATTACCAGTGACGAGGAAGGGCCTTTCATCAATGGCACCAAAAGGGTCATTGAAACATTGGAAGCACGAAACGAAAAAATACAATGGTGTATTGTCGGCGAGCCATCCAGCAGCCAAAAAGCCGGTGATGTGGTCAAAAATGGCCGTCGGGGTTCGTTAACAGGGCATTTATTAGTCAAGGGAATTCAAGGCCATGTTGCCTATCCGCATTTAGCAGACAATCCAGTACACCGCGCTGCAGCAGCGTTAGCTGAGCTTGCAGCTGAGCAATGGGATGATGGCAATGCGTACTTTCCTGCTACCAGTTTTCAAATAGCTAACATCCATGCAGGTACAGGCGCTTCTAATGTGATCCCTGGTGAGCTAAATGTAATGTTTAACTTCCGTTACAGCACGCAAAGCACTGCAAATGAACTCCAGCAACGCGTTATTGCATTGCTAGATAAACATGGTCTGAATTATCAGCTAGATTGGATACTAAATGGCCTGCCTTTTTTAACAGAACAAGGTAACTTAGTCGAAGCCACAGTGAAAGCCATCAATCAGGTTCAGGGCTTTTCGCCACGTCTTGAAACAACTGGAGGAACTTCAGATGGGCGTTTTATAGCGCCAACTGGAGCGCAGGTTGTCGAGCTAGGTCCTTGTAACGCAACCATTCATAAAATCAATGAATGTGTTTCTGTTACCGATCTTGAACAACTGACAAAAATGTATGAAGCGATACTGGAGCAGCTTGAGCTAAGTCTATGACTGCCTTTAACAGCGAGATGCTCACCGGATTAACGGATAAACACCTGTTTAAACGTGACGACGGTTTTATGCTGCACCAACAAGCTCTGCAACCGTTTAACAGGTTGCAACAAGCAGCTGCTGGTGATGGAATAGACATTAAAATTGTCTCGGCATTTCGCTCATATCAACGACAGGCCTCTATCTGGCAGGCAAAACTCTCTGGCGCGCGACCAGTATACAATCCGCTTGGCCAACAAGTGAACATGGATTCATTAAGCCCAATGGCAAGACTAGATGCTATTTTGCTTTATTCTGCGTTACCAGGTGGCAGCCGTCATCATTGGGGAACCGAACTCGACGTGTATGATGCCGCGGCGGTAGGCGCTGACTATCAACCTCGGTTAGAACCAGCAGAGTATCTAACCGGAGGGCCGTTTTACAAGTTACAGCAATGGTTAATTCAACATGCTGCTGATTACAATTTCTTTTTACCTTACCAAACATATAACGGCGGAGTTGCTCATGAGCCTTGGCATATTAGCTACAAGCCAATATCTAGCTTATTTCTCGCCAAATTAACGCCCGACATTCTGCGTGAAACTTTGATAAAACACCCTATTGCGGAACAAGAGCTTGTTTTACAGCACTTGCCCCGCATTTTCAGTAAGTATGTCAGTAATATTTGTCAGTAAATGCTATTCGGTTGAGCTTTCGTTACGGTCAAACGCGGAATAGCCCTGAATAAAACGCTGTAGCTGATCACGTAAGTTAGGCGGTGTACCTTTAATCAAAATTGTATCGCTGTGAGGATCATACTGCACTCTATCGCCAAATAATTTCTGTTCAAAACTGAGTGAAAGCCCTGCCCCCTGACCACTAAATTTAATGAGTTTTTTCAACTCTTTAACCTCAACAGGAAACTGCGAATCCACCCCCAGTTGCTGCTCCTGGCAGTAGCGTAAAAAGCCTTGCTGTTCTTGTTCGTCGATCACTGCAGACAATTCGGTCAACACTACATCTTGTCCGGCCTTGGCGCGTTCTTCGCAGTAACTGTACACTTGTTTTCGTGCGTCGTTTTTTTCCGTGCTGTCAAAGTCAGCTGCCGTAAAGTATTCCTCAACAGAAGACAACACCACTTTACTATTGGCTTTAGCATCAGTGCCTTCTTCACAACCTAAGAAATCTAAAAAGAAATCGGCAACTTTACGACCTGCACGCCCGCGAATAAAGCTAATATATTTACCATGCTCTGGCGAACTTTGATATTCAGTAAGGTCAAGCCTTGCAGCAAGTTGCATTCGCGCAATGTCAAGATGGCGTGAAGTGGACAATTCAAGATCTTCAGTTAATGAAAAATGATCTTTACTACCCAGTAAGCAAAACAATAAATAATCACTCGCTAAATAGCGGTAATGGCACACTAATAGATAGCCACTTTCCGGCATCTGATGCGCTAATAACTGCTGCTCAAGTACTGACGTTGCAGTATTAGCCAAAACAATGAAGTCACTATTTTGTTTTTGCCAATCCTGTAGCACTGTAACAACCTGCTGATCTTTTGCTGTATTGAAGGCTGCGTAGCCTTTAGCGGGCTTACCATTATACGCCAGATGTAACTGTTCAACTAAATGTGCTACCGACGCAGTAGGCGTAACCAATGCGGGACGATAATGCGCTTTGCTGCGGGCTTGCTCATCCAGTTCAAGATAATTTATTGCCAACTGCTGTACATCTACTGACATAACTTTTCCTGTTTAAAATGAATTCTGTTACTATTCTACCTGTTTAAACCACATGACTTGCGGATAATTCATGCCAATTGTATCAAAGTATTCCACTGCACAAATTGAAAAACTGGTAAATCAATTACTGGACGTATTACATACTGAAAGTGCTACGACTGAGTTAAGTCTAATGTGTCTTGGCAATGCCATTAGTCACGTTGTAAATAGCAGCGTGCCTGCCGCTCAACGTGAAGCTGTCGTCGCACATTTTAATCAGGCATTAGCTGATGCCGTAAATAGCAAAGTTAGCTAAGCAATTATGGTGCTTGAAAATAGCCTGTCGCTGGTAAAAAAAGTGAATCGCTTACTTAACTGGGGGCATTGGTTTAGTTTTTTTAATATTTTACTGGCACTGATCGTAACGTCGGTGTATTGGCTATCAGAACCGGCTCCTATCACAGCAATTGGCTGGCTATATTTACTGGTCAACTGGGTTGGACATACTGCATTTTTATGTTTTATGTTTTTTATCCTGACGATATTTCCGATATCGTTAATTTTCCCTTATCAACGCCATGTGCGCGGTTTAGCTGCAATACTTGCCAGTACCGCATTTGTGGTGCTGATATTCGACGCCTATGTATATTCAAATTTAGGCTATCACATTGGCAGTGCTTCTATTGATCAGGCCACAGAGCTGCTAAGACAACAAATTGTGACTAATTTACGCAATTTTGTGTTAATTGTCCTTACCGTTGGCGCATTGCTGTTTGCCCTGGAACTGACGGTGAGTAATTACTGCTGGAAGAAAATCGAACGTCTCAAAAAGTCTTCCATGACAACGCCACTTTTTATGGGGTTTATTGGTAGTTTTATGTTAAGCCATTTGCTGCACATCTATGCTGATGCGAATTTGCAACTGGATATAACTAAACAAGATAATGTCTTACCACTGTCCTACCCTGCCACCGCTAAAACCTTTCTTGCCCGCTACCAATTAGTGGATTTGAATAGCCGGGCTCAACTACAGTTAGACAAACTAAGCTATCCCAGCAAGCTTTCCAGTGGCCAAACACTTGTGTGCAATGACGACGATGCAGGTAAGCCAACCTTACTGCTCGTTAGTGACACACTGCCGGCTGCGACATCAAATTTATTAGCCGCAAAAGGGTTACACCCACTGGAGCAGCACTTTGCTCCACGCAATACAAATGAAGCGTTGTTACATCTTTTGTATGGTAAGTTCAGCGTTGATGATAATGCGCAGCAGTGGCTGGAAAATGCACCAGGCTGGCTAAACCAACTCGGTAACGGACGGGTTAGCATCAGCCGGCATGAAGATACTAAAATTACGGGTGTACCTTGGTTAGAACATACTAATAATAGCGCTTTCGCTATAGTATTCGATAATAAACCGCTACAACACTGGGCGCTGTATCAACAATATAGCAATATCGTATTGATCAGTTTAACCGGTAAGCATGAGCATTTTAATCTGGCGCCGGCAGAGGTATGGTCTAACTGGGCTGCATTGCGTAAACTTCAGCCGCATCAAGTTACCCAGCAGCTAGACTGGCTGCCCACACTTTTAGCACAAGCCGGTTGCAGTTCCCACAGTAGCTGGCTAGGCGACAATTTATTAAAGCCAAGAGCCTTGCCAAAATTGACTATCAGCGGACAGGAAATTATCAGCTTCAAAAAAGATAAGATGGTGATCCTGCGTGCCGATGGGAGCTATGGCGTTTGGTCTGCAGGTACTTTACTTCCGTTAAATGATAAGCTTGATCTTGCCATGTTAACGGATGCATTGAAGCGAATTGAGCAGTCGCAGAAGTAGCGTCTGCTTTAGTACATGGTTTGAGAGTATGATTTTAAAAACATGATTTAATGCATAATACGCACTGGCGCTTTCGGCGGACGTCCAGCTAATTCAAGCTCGGCTAAATGCAGCATATTCGTCAGTGCAATGGGCGCAACTGTCTGAGAGAAACGCTCAATATAAGCGATTTCGGCCTCCTTCAACATTTGCTGACAAAGTTGATCGTAAAGACTAAAACCATCATATGCTAACGGCTCATTTAACTCTGCTAATTTAAGTTCACGCTGACGACGCATAAACCAGTGTAATAAAAACTCGTATTGTTTTACTTCAAGCCACTGTCGCCAGTCCATCTCCGCCTCCTGAACAGCATCGTCTCGATATGATTAATAATAACGATGACGGTAAACGTTTGACATTGCCCTTGGCAGTCTGATTGCCAAAATAGTTACAGTGTAATCAGCTAACATTGTCCGCTCCACCAAAGCTCTGCCGTTGTTGCTCTGCAGTTAAAAAACTCCAAGCAAGAATTCGACTGACTTTATTGCCCTGCCGCATTTCAATAACTTCAGATTGTGCCACGCCAACAGAGCGCAACAATTTTTGCAACGGTGGTAAATGCTTTTGCTGTGAAACCAAACTGCTAAACCAGCATACCTGCGGTTTAAATAGCTGACTTTCTGTAATCATTTGTCGAATAAAAGCTAACTCGCCACCAGGGCACCATAATTCATGCTGCTGACCCGCAAAATTACGCCCCTTGTTATCCGCTGCCTTACCAAGGTTAGTCCATTTACGCTCATTAGCGGCGTCAGCTTCGGCTTGCGAGGCAAAAAATGGCGGATTGCACATGGTTAAATGAAAATATTGACCTTCGCCAATCACGCCACTGAAAATGGCATTAGCATCTGGTTGTTCAATAATGTTAATTGATGATTTAACTGCCGCATTAGCCGCAACGATTGTTGCAGCAGCTTTCACTGCCACAACATCAATATCCGAGCCGGTTACGTGCCAGCCATAACTTTGGTTTGCAATAATAGGGTAAATACAATTTGCACCGGTGCCTATATCCAACAATTTAATCTGTTTCCCTTTAGGTAGCTGTGAAAAACTTCTACCTAGCAAGTCGGCTAAATAATGCACGTAGTCAGCCCGGCCTGGGATTGGCGGACAAAGATAGCCGGCGGGTAATAACCAAAATTTCACATGATAGTATTTAGCCAACAACGCTTGGTTTAGCAGTAATACAGCCTCTTTATCAGCAAAATCTATTGTTGCTTCGCCGTTTGGGTTCTTGGAAACAAAGGCTGCCAACTTGGGTACAGCTGCGCATAGTGCGTTAAAATCATATCGTCCCTGATGCACGTTGCGTGGGTGAAGTAACTGCGGTATAGACACCTAAGCATAAGCCTATATAAATTAAAATGACGCTTAGTTTATCATGCTCAGGCTAATATACAGCAGCGTGACAAAAAAACCGCTACAATAGCCGGCATTATACTTCGCCTTAACGGGCTAACTTTTGGAATCTGCATGCTGGCACTTGGAAAAATTAACCGTTTGACGGTAAAAAAACAGGTTAAATTTGGCTTTTATCTCGATGGATTAAGTTGGGGAGAAATTTTACTGCCTAATAACGTCAGTCCCGCTGGGCTGGAGATTGGCAGTGAGCTTGATGTATTTCTCTATCTGGATTCAGAAGACCAACTTATCGCAACGACTGAACGGCCTAAAATCAAAGTAGGCGAAGTGGCACAACTAGATGTTGTTGCTACAACAAAAGTAGGTGCTTTTGTAAATTGGGGCTTAAAGAAAGACTTACTTGTTCCTTTCAGTGAGCAACAAATCCCATTAAAAGAAGGCCAAAAGTACTTATTGTATTGCTATGTTGATAATAGTAATCGCATAGTCGCGTCAACTAAACTAGACCGTCACCTGCATAAAACGCCTCCCTCTTATAATGCCGGCGACAAGGTTAGCATTATGATCAGTGAACAAACTGACATTGGCTACAAAGCAGTAGTGAATCATCAACACTGGGGTGTCTTGTATAAAAACGAAGTGTTTAAACCGCTAAGACGTGGCGACAAAATGCAGGCTTACATTGTTAAAGTGCGTGATGATGGCAAAATTGATATAAGACTCAATGCATCAACGTTTAAACAAGCACAAGAGCTGACCGACCGTATCTTATACAAGCTGCAACAAAATGACGGCAAACTGGCACTAACGGATAAAAGTTCACCAGAACTTATCTATGCAGCCTTCGGTGTGAGCAAGAAAGCCTACAAACAGGCGATTGGCAGTTTATACAAAGATAAGAAAATTGTTATTGCTGAACATGGTATTCTTTTGGTTCCAACGACCTAACGCTTGGCTAGATATCTTCTTAAGCAAAAGTAACGTTAACTTCTTACCCTCCTAAACTAACAAAATTTGGAGGGTAAGTGTGAAAGTGAAAACGTGTTAAGGCAACGCATAACTCACAGCACTACCTTATCGTGCAAATAGTACGCTTAAATAACGTTACGATTCTGTGGTTTCGACAGGACAACATGTACCGCACTGGTCGCACGCTCCAGAAACCCGCCCTCGCAATAACACAAATAAAAATGCCATAAACGAACAAAGTTATCATCGTAACCCAGATGATGTACCTTATCGCGGGCATGCATAAAATTATCACACCAATCTTTTAGTGTTCTGGCATAATCAAACCCAATGTCCTGCAGGTGCCTTACTACGAGGTCTGTCTTTCTGCCAATGGCGTCAGTCATTCGGCTAACAGATGGCAAACATCCACCGGGAAAGACATAGCGTTTGATGAAGTCGACTTCGCGAACATATTGCTGATACCGTTGATCTACTATGGTTATGGCTTGCAATACCATTATGCCATCAGGTTTTAGCAAGTTTGCGCATTTCTCAAAATAGGTATCTAAGTAATCCTCTCCGACCGCTTCTATCATCTCAATCGACACTAATTTATCGAATTGGCCACTCAGGTCACGATAATCATTAAACAATATGGTAATACTATCTTGTAAGCCTAACTGTTCTACACGGGCTTTTGCATAATCAAACTGCTGTTGCGAAATAGTCGTAGTGGTTACCTTACAGCCAAAATGTTGTGCGGCGTAAATTGCCATGCTGCCCCAACCCGTGCCAATTTCCAATAAATGATCTGACGATTTCAGCTGTAGCTTTTCACAAATTAGTTTCAGCTTATGCTGCTGTGCTTTTGCCAGATCGGTATTAGCGTCAGGGTAGACAGCACTGGAATACATCATGCTGTCATCCAAAAACAACCGATACATGTCATTACCTAAATCGTAGTGCGCCGCAATATTTTTCTTTGCCTGAGCCTTAGAATTACGGTTGCGCCAATCCATCATTTTAAGCAATGGTCGTCCCAACCGGGTAATCGCAGAATCAAGCTTGTCTAATGTCTCCAGGTTTAATGCAAAAATGCGTACCAACGCCGTAAGATTATCACATCGCCACCAGCCCATAATGTATGCTTCACCGCCCCCAACCGAGCCTGCCATAACAAGCTTCTTATAAAAACCAGGATCTACAACAGTGATCACTGTTTTTAAGGTAGCGTGTTCATCACCAAATCTAAGCCGTTGATTACCTTCGATTACGGTGATATCACCAAACTTAAGTTTACTAAAAAAGTCCAACGCAAACTTACGACACAATCGATCAAACCAGGTAAGGTTCGTAAATTGAGAGGCTTCTGTCAGGCTTATTGTCATGCATTGGTATCCTTTGTCTTTGGGTGGGCATGCACTGGTATACGTTTTACCAATAGTTTGAGTGCGTGCCAATATATACGTAATAAAACCTGTACGTTTTGCCATGGTTGCCGGATCAACCAACGTTTACGCCATTGCTTAGTCAAACTGTGTCTTTTTAACGTGATCCAAGCACTAAAAATGTGCTTATCCGCTTGGGTATTACGAATACTGCAGAGCAAACTATCGTCAGGCGATGAAATTTGCCAATGATACTGCATGTCCATTGGATTAAATGGCGACACATGAAATGCTTTTTGATGCTGGTAATGCTGCTGTTCAGGTTGAATTTTTTGCAAATAGTAGTGACGCTCATTCCAAGGCGTATTTGTTACTTCAGCGAGTAAGTAACAAAAGTTATTTTGTGCGTCATAACAGTAGTACAGTGTTATAGGGCTAAAATAAAGCCCCCAGTTAGCCAATGGGGTCAGCAAATAAATCTGGCTTATAAGTTTCTCACCACCAAGCAGTTTTACTTTGTCCCTAACAGCGTCTGCAATATTGCTAGCGCCGGTAAGATAGTCTTTTCGCCGATAACTTAATGCACCAAATCGCTCCAACTGAATGCCATTGTGCGCTAAGGCAGTACGCGTTAATGCCGCACTATCCAACCAATAGTAGGCTAAAGGATAGGAAAAGCCGTGCTCGCGAGGTAACAATCGAAGATGACCTACCTCGCCTTGATACACTGCATGGCCAGACTGCATTAAAATTGAACTCCTAACTGCGCTGCTACATCAACAGCGCTTTTTGCACCATCCTCATGAAAACCGTTATACCAGTAAGCGCCGGCAAAAAAGGTATTATTTTGCCCACTGATGCTATTGCGCTTGGCCTGAGCTGCTAATGTCGTGTCGTTATATACAGGATGTGCGTAATGGTAAACACCTAAAATTTTATCTTTCGCAATAGCTTCACTGTGGTTTAACGTTATACAAAACGTAACGGGTGCGGTAATACCTTGCAATAAATTCATATTGTAAGTCAGGGTTGAACGCTGCGTTTCACTGGCATCCAAGTTATAATTCCAAGCCGCCCAAGCGCGCTTACGTTTTGGTAACAGGCGAGTATCCGTATGCAAAACCACCTCATTTTGTTGGTAAGCAATATCGCCCAATACTGCACGTTCTTCGTTGGTTGCATTATCACCTAGTAACGCTAATGCTTCGTCACTATGGCATGCTAATACCACTTTGTCATACTGCTCTTCACGACCATCGTCAAAACGAATGGTAACACCGTTTTGGCTTCGCTCAATTGCAATGATATGTTGATTGAGTTTAACGCTGTCGCTGCCCAGTTTCGCTAACAACGCGTCAACATAAGTTTTTGAACCGCCTTTAATTACTGCCCACTGCGGCCTGTCTGTT
>Ga0100394_1000251_pt1 | contig 44275 bp, 42 predicted proteins | sample CryGeymeta201518_FD_81549 | JGI IMG/M metagenome (GOLD analysis project Ga0100394, IMG submission 81549) | Groundwater microbial communities from Crystal Geyser aquifers in Utah, USA - Crystal Geyser metaG 2015-18 | ecosystem: Environmental > Aquatic > Deep subsurface > Groundwater | place: USA... | reverse complement strand
TTCGACAAACTGCACGCGGCGGGTGATCGAGCAGGTCAGTTCGTAGCCGATGGTGCCGGCGGCAGCGGCAACTTCCTCTACCGGCAGTTCCGGCCCCCACAGCTGCACCGGATCACCGACCCGCGCCGCGGGCTGACTACGCAGGTCGAGCGTCATCAGATCCATCGACACCCGCCCGATCAGCGGCACCCGCTGGTCATTGACCAGTACCGGCGTGCCCGAGGGCACGTGGCGCGGATAGCCATCGCCATAGCCGATGGCGGCCACGCCCACCAGCATGTCCTCGGGGCAGATAAAACCGGCACCGTAGCCGACCGGTTCACCACGCCGTACCCGGTTCACCGCAATCAAGCGGGTAGCCAAGCGCATCGCCGGGCGCAAGCCAAAATCTGCGCCGGTGCGCCCTTCGACCACGGAAATACCATACAGCGCGCCACCGGGCCGCACCCAGTCCGCATGCGCGCTGGGCCAGCCAAGCACCGCTGCGGAATTGGCCAGTGAACGCGCACCGGAAATACCCTGGCAGGCGGATTCAAAGGCGGCGATCTGCGCCGGTGTGGCTGCCGCGGTAAACTCGTCGGAGCGCGCAAAATGCGTCATCAGCAGCAACTCGGGATCGACCACGGTCAGCGCGCGCAGACGCGCTGCCACCTGTGCAGCGTCCGCCACCGGAATCCCGAGCCGGTGCATGCCGGTATCGAGCTTGAGCCAGCAGCGGATCGGCGTGCCGGCATCAAGGACAGCGAGCATGGCGAGCTGAGCCGGATGGTGAATCACGGTATCGACCGCCAACTGCCGCAGCAACGGCAGATCCGCCGGCTCGTCAAAACCGGAAAGCAATACGATGCGCTGATTCAGGCCCGCCGCACGCAAACGCTGGGCATCGCCCAATGCCGCCACACCAAAGGCGTCGGCGCTGGTCAATGCGCGGGCGACCCGCTCCAGACCGTGGCCGTAGCCATCGGCCTTGATCACGGCCATCACCCGCGAGGCCGGCGCGCGCAGACGGATTGCGGCCAGATTATGGCGCAGGGCATCCAGGTCGATGTGGGAACAAGTGGGGCGGCTCATGGGCAGATCGGGTTCGAGACAATCGGTTGCAGCATCGCCGTTGAAACGGGCTTGGTGCGGCCAAAACAGGGCAATTTGCGGGCACCTACTCCATCCGGCCAACGCTGTCGTGGGCGAGATTGTCGAAGCGCGTGTATTCGCCGAAGAAGCGCAGCTTGACCGTGCCGGTGGGGCCGTTGCGGTGCTTGCCGATGATGATCTCGGCCAAGCCCTTGTCCTGCGAATCCTGGTTGTAGTAATCGTCGCGATAAATGAACACGATCAGATCGGCATCCTGCTCGATCGCGCCCGACTCGCGCAGATCCGCCATCACCGGGCGCTTGTCGGTGCGCGTTTCCAGGCCGCGATTGAGCTGCGAGAGCGCAATCACCGGCACATTGAGTTCCTTGGCCAGTGCCTTGAGGCTGCGCGAAATCTCTGAAATCTCGGTGGCACGGTTTTCCTTGTTGCCCGGCACCTGCATCAATTGCAGGTAATCGATAACGATCAGACCCAGGTCATGCTCGCGCTTGAGCCGCCGCGCCTTGGAGCGCAGCACGTCGGGCGACAGCGCCGGGGTGTCGTCGATGAACATCTTGGCTTCCGAGAGCATCCGGATGGCGTGATTGACGCGGCTCCAATCCTCGTCCTCCAGTTGCCCGGTACGCAGCCGCTGCTGGTTGATCCGGCCGATCGATGAAATCAGGCGGAACGCCAACTGCGGCGCCGACATTTCCATTGAAAACACGACGCAGGCCTGGCGCGTTTTGAGGGTTGCGTATTCGGCGATATTCAGCGCCAGACTGGTCTTGCCCATCGCCGGGCGCGCCGCCAGAATCAACAGATCCGAGGGTTGCAAGCCAGCCGTGATCAGGTCGAACTCGGTATAACCGGTCGGCACACCGGTTACGTCGGACTGGTTTTCGTAGCGCGCTTGCAACACCGTGAACGCTTCGCGCATGGCATCGCGCAGCGCGACATAATCCTGGCGCCCGCGGCGGCCATGTTCGGCGATTCGGAACACCGCCTGCTCGGCCTGCGCCAGCACTTCCTGGCTATCACGGCCAGCCGGCTGAAACGCGCTGTCGACGATCTTCGAGCCGGCGTCGATGAGTTGCCGCATCACTGCCTTTTCGCGCACGATGGCGGCGTACGCCGCAATATTCGCCGCCGACGGCGTGGTGCTGGCCAGTTCGATCAAATAGGCGGTGCCGCCGGCCTGCTCGGTCAGTTGGTGCGCTTCCAGCCATTCACCCAGGGTGATGGCGTCGAACGGCATGTTCTTGCCGGCCAACTCGCGCACGGCGCGGAAAATCGCGCGATGGTCGCGGCGATAAAAATCTTCCTCCACCAGCACGTCAGCAACCCGATCCAGCGACTCCGGCGCCAGCATCAAACCACCGAGCACCGCCTGCTCCGCCTCCACCGCCTGCGGTGGCAATCGCAGGTCGTCCATGCGCGGTTGGTTACGTGGGTCGGGAAATGCGGACATGGGCTATCGATCGATCGGCAGGCAGTGATGATACAGCCTCACGCACGCCGGCCGGCGCATCGCGTGCGCCGGTAGCGTATGCGATCAGCGCTAACGAAAACGGTCGGTGGCGCGCAGCAACGCGCTGGCGATTTCCGGCTCGAACGCCGAGTGCCCGGAATTGCCGCAAATCTCCAGATCGGCTTTCGGCCAGGCTTGATGCAGATCCCAGGCATTATTGACCGGGCACACCACGTCGTAGCGGCCATGCACGATCACGCCGGGGATATCGCGCAGGCGATCGGCATCGCGCAGCAACTGGTCATCAACCTCGAAGAAGCCGCCATTGACGAAGTAATGCGATTCGATGCGGGCAAACGCGAGCGCAAACGCCTCGTCTTCATGCGCGCCGATGAATGCAGGGTCCGGGTGCAACAAACTGGTCGATGCTTCCCACACCGACCAGGCGCGCGCCGCGGCGAGCCGGGTATCGGCATCGTCGCTGATCAAGCGGCGATGAAAGGCCGACATCAGGTCATGCCGCTCCACCAGCGGGATCGCGCTCAGATACTGTTGCCAGGCTTCCGGAAACACACGCGAAGCGCCGTCCTGATAGAACCACTCCAGTTCCCAGCGGCGCAACATGAATATGCCGCGCAGCACCAGCTCGCTCACCCGCTGCGGATGGGTTTGCGCATACGCCAGCGCCAGGGTGGAGCCCCAGGAGCCGCCAAACACCTGCCAACGCGCGATGCCAAGGTGCATGCGCAGTGCCTCGATATCGGCCACCAGATGCCAGGTCGTGTTGTCGGTCAGGTCCGCGTGCGGCGTAGATCGGCCGGCACCGCGCTGATCGAACAGGATGATGCGATACGCCTTGGGATCATGAAAGCGACGCATCTTGGCGTTGCAACCGCCACCCGGACCGCCGTGCAGGATCACCACCGGCTTGCCGTTGGGGTTGCCACATTGTTCGTAATACAGCGTATGGCGCGCGTCGACCGCAAGCATGCCGCTGTCAAAGGGCTCGATATCGGGATACAACATGAGGATGGGTCCACCGGCTGAGCAGCAGCGCACAGTGTATCAAGGCGGCGCCGATCACTTGCGTTGAGCGTGCTGGCGCAAATAGATGGCCGCGTGGCGCGGTACCGCGGTAAATGGTCGGGGCGGCGGGATTTGAACCCACGACCCTCTGCCCCCCAGGCAGATGCGCTACCAGGCTGCGCTACGCCCCGACATGTGTTGTGTGTGCGCCGGGCAAGCAGCCCGGTTCGCCATTATACCCGGATTGGTGCGCCTCGAAAGCGTGCATGGCGCGAATTGCGAAGCTCAGCGGCGCAACAACAGCAGCACTTCTTCCAGTTCGCGCCGCACCTCACGGATCACCTGCGCGCTCATGCTCGACGCGTTGCGCCCGACCTCGCCTTCCAGCCGCTGACGGGCGCCACCGATGGTGTACCCCTCTTCGTACAACAAGGCGCGGATCTGCCGAATCATCAGCACGTCGTGGCGCTGGTAATAGCGCCGATTACCGCGCCGCTTGACCGGATTCAGGTTGCCGAACTCGGTCTCCCAATAGCGCAGCACGTGCGGTTTGACATCGCACAACTCGCTCACTTCACCAATGGTGAAATAGCGCTTGGCCGGAATCGGCGGCAGCTCGCGATTGCTGCCCGGATCAAGCACGTGGTGTCGTCTCGGAATAGGCTTCCACGCGCTCCTTCAGCTTCTGCCCGGGGCGAAAGGTGACCACCGTGCGCGCTGAAATAGGAATCTCCTCGCCGGTTTTCGGGTTGCGCCCGGGGCGTTGATTCTTGCTGCGCAGGTCGAAGTTGCCGAAACCCGACAACTTGATCTGGTTGCCACGCTCCAGCGCGCCGCGCAACGCATCAAAAAATGCGTCCACGAACTCTTTGGCTTCACGCTTGTTCAGGCCAACCTGCTCAAACAACCGCTCTGCCATCTCTGCTTTGGTCAACGCCATGTCACCCCCTGATTCTTGCGCCGCAATCGCGGCCCAGGGCAGCAACCACGTCGGCCACGGCGCGGTCGGCGTCGTGATCTGTAAGAGTGCGCGATACGTCGTGCAAAATCAAGCCCATAGCGAGGCTCTTGGTGCCCGATTCCAGCCCTGGCCCCTGGTACTGGTCAAACAGCGACAGCGCGCCAAGCCGCTCGCCCAGGCAGCCCCGCACACTGGCCTGCACCGCCGCCCATGGCGTGGCCTCCGCCACCACCACCGCCAGATCACGCCGCACCGAAGGAAAACGCGACAGTGGCCGGGCGCAGGCCAACTCGCGCTGGGCGATCTGATCGAGGTTCATTTCAAACACCCAGACCTCGGTATCGAGATCCAGCACCCGCAACAACGCCGGGTGCAGGGCGCCAATCCAGCCCAGCACCTGCTCGCCGCGCCAGAGCGTTGCCGAGCGCCCCGGATGCAGCCACGGCTGATCGACGCCCGCCCAGCGCAGTTGCGCCGGCCCCGCCAACGCCAACAGACTTTCGAGATCGCCCTTGATGTCGTAGAACTCGAGCGCGCGCGCCGGCACGCACCATTGCTCGGCATGCGCAGAGCCGCAAGCCACCGCTGCGATACGGCGAGTTTCGCCGCTGCCTTCGGCGTGAAAAACGCGGCCCAGCTCGAACAGGCGAACCCGGCCCTGCTGGCGATCGCGATTGCGTGCCAGCGCCTGTACCAGGCCTGGCAGCAGCGCGGGGCGCATCACCGCCAACTCGTCGCTCAACGGGTTGGCCAATGCCACGGCGCCGTGATCGAGCTGCCAATGCGCCAGCGTTTGCGCGTCGAGGAATGAAAAACACACCGCCTCGGCATAATCGCGGGCCAGCAACTGGCGCCGCATATCCGCGTCGGCGAGGTGGGTTTCGCTCGGCGCGATCAGCGGAAAACTGCCGCTCGGCAACGTCGTGGGTACCGATTCATAACCGTGGATGCGCACGACTTCCTCAATCAAGTCTTCCTCGATGGCGATGTCGAAGCGGCGGCTCGGTGGCAGCACCGACCAGCCATCGGCAGCGGCATCGACCACCATGCCCAAGGCACGCAGGATGCGCTCGACCTCGGCATCGCTGACACGGATGCCCAGCACCCGCGCCAGACGTGCGCGCCGCAACAGCACCGGCCGCGCAACCGGCAACGCCGCGGGCAGGGTCGCTTCGGTCAGCGGGCCGGGCTGACCGCCGGCAACATCCACAATCAGCCGGGTGGCGTAGTCCAGCGCGGTGCGCGGCAACTCGGGATCAACGCCACGCTCGAAGCGGTGCGAGGCATCAGTATGCAGGCCAATGCGACGCGCGCGACCGATGATCGCATCCGGTGCAAAATGCGCACTTTCCAGAAACACACTGGTGGTGGCATCGCTGACGCGGGTGTCCCAGCCACCCATCACACCAGCCAGCGCGACCGGGCGATCGGCATCGGTAATCAGCAAAAACCCGTCATCGAGGGTGACCGTGCGTTCATCGAGCAGCTTCAATGATTCGCCCGACCGTGCCCGGCGCACGCCGATCGGGCCGTTCAGGCGATCATGATCGAAGGCATGCATCGGCTGGCCCAGTTCCAACATCACGTATTGGCTGACATCGACCAGAAAACTGATCGGGCGCACGCCACTGCGACGCAGCCGCTCACGCATCCACAGCGGTGTCGATACGCTGGCATCGATGCCCTGGATCACCCGACCGCAATAGCGCGCGCACGCTGCTCCAGCGTCCAGGTTTACCGTCAGTGCAGCGCTGCTCGTCGCCGGCAGCGGCTCAACCACGAATGGCAGCACCGCGGCATCCGTTGCTGCCGCCACGTCGTAGGCAATCCCGCGAATGCCGAAACAATCGGCGCGATTCGGCGTCAGCTTGATCTCGTAGCTGGTATCGGGCAGGCCGAGATAATCGAGCAGGGACTGACCGGCAGGGGCATCGGCGGGCAGCTCCATCAAGCCTGAAGCATCACTGTCGAGGGCCAACTCGCGCGCCGAGCACAGCATCCCTTGCGACTGAACACCGCGCAGCATGGCGGCCTTGATCACGATGCCACCGGGCAGGCTCGCGCCAACCACCGCCAACGGCGCCACCAGCCCGGCGCGCGCATTGGGCGCACCGCAAACGATCTGCACCGGCTCCGAGCCACCGGCATCCACCTCGCAAATCTGCAAGCGATCGGCTTGCGGATGCGGCGTGCAAGCGATGATGCGAGCCACCACCACCCCCTCCAGATCCTCGCCCAGCCGCTGCATCTGCTCCACCTCCAGACCGATCGCGGTCAGCCGTTCGGCCAGACCCTCGGCAGTGGCGTTGAATGCAACGTGTTGGCGCAGCCAGCTTGCTGGGAATTTCATGTGGTTACCCGTGACTATTCGATCAGGTGAGGTCTATCAAACCGCAGCGGTCCGCAAAGAACGCAAAATGCGCGAAGAACAACAAGGACACGCAGGAAAAATCATGGCCCTGCTTTGGCTGAGGACTTCGTGATTGATGGGTTTCGCTACGCTCTACCCATCCTACGAACTCGTTTTCCTAGGCTTTCCTTCGCTTTACCTTTGCATCACTTTGCGTAATTTGCGGACTGTTGTTGCTCGTTCGAAGACAGCGTTCACTTGCACACGCTCACGCAAACTGCCGCAGGAAGCGCAGGTCGTTTTCGAAGAACGCGCGCAGGTCGTTGACGCCATATCGCAACATCGCAAAGCGCTCGATGCCGATGCCAAACGCAAAACCGCTATACCGCTCCGGGTCAATGCCGCAGTTGCGCAATACGTTCGGATGCACCATGCCGCAGCCGAGCACTTCCAGCCAGCGCGCGCTGCCATCGGGCTGCCGCCAGCGGATATCCACTTCCGCCGATGGCTCGGTGAACGGAAAATAGCTGGGCCGAAAACGCATGCTGAAATCGCGCTCGAAGAAGGTATCGACGAACTGTTTCAAGGTGCCCTTGAGATCGGCAAAACTGGACGTTTCGTCGATCAACAGGCCTTCCATCTGGTGAAACATCGGCGAATGGGTTTGATCGGAATCGCTGCGATAGACCTTGCCGATGGCGATCATGCGAAACGGTGGCTTGCGCTCGCGCATGTAACGCACCTGCACCGGCGAGGTATGCGTGCGCAACAGCCGGCCGTCGGCGAAATAGAAGGTATCGTGCATCGCCCGCGCCGGGTGGTGCGGCGGAAAGTTCAGCGCTTCAAAATTGTGCCAGTCGTCCTCGATCTCCGGGCCATCGGCCAGCTCGTAGCCCATGCGCGCGAAAATGTCGGCGATGCGTTCGCTGGTGCGGGTGATCGGGTGCAGTGCCGCGCGATGTCCATCGCGCCCCGGCAGCGTGATGTCCAGTCGCTCGCTGGCCAGACGTGCGGCCAAGGCGGCCTGCTCCAGTTGTTCACGGCGGCTGGCAATACGCGCGCCGATCTCGTCCTTGGCACGATTGACCGCCTCGCCAGCCGCCTTGCGCTGATCGGCGGGCAAGGCACCGAGCTGCTTGAGCAGTGCGGTAATCTGGCCCTGTTTGCCCAACAGTTGCACCCGCAAGGCTTCCAATGCATCGATGCCGGTAGCAGCGTCGATCTGGCTTGCCGCAGATGCGACAAGAGCGGCAATGTCGCTCATGATTGACCTCTGGATGATCCGAGCCGAGCACGCCCGTCGGCGGCCCTGAAAACGCAAATGGGGAAGGACTTTCGCCCTTCCCCACGCCCCGGCGGCATGCCGCCGGTGAACCTGCGCATTGTCGCAAGCCGATCACCGAGGTGATGGCCGCGTGAGGTTTGGCATTACGCCGCGAGCGCATCCTTGGCTTTTTCGGCCAACTGGCCGAACGCCGCGATATCGTGCACGGCGATATCCGCCAGCACCTTGCGATCGAGGGTGATGCCGGCCTTCTTCAAGCCATTCATGAAGCGGCTGTAGCTCAGACCGTAGATGCGTGCACCGGCGTTGATACGCACGATCCACAGGCTGCGGAACTGACGCTTGCGCTGCTTGCGGCCGATATACGCGTACTGCTGGGCGCGGGTTACCGCCTGCTTGGCAACACGGAATACCTTGCGCCGGGCGTTGTAATAGCCTTTGGCCAGCTTGATGATTTTTTTGTGGCGCCGACGCGCCGTTACACCACGTTTGACTCGTGCCATGGTTCAGTCCTCCTCAGAGATAGGGCAGCATGCGATCAAGACGACCTGCGTCTTCGGCCCGAACATGGTTCGTCTGCCGCAGGTTGCGCTTGCGCTTGGTTGCCATCTTGGTGAGGATATGACTGCGGTTGGCGTGGCCACACTTGTACTTGCCGGAAGCGGTCTTCCGGAAGCGCTTGGCGGCGCCGCGATTGGTTTTGATCTTGGGCATTGCTAGTCCTTGTCGTACTGTTAGCTACTGACGTGGGCGGCGGGGTCACCGCGCTTTCCATCCTGCCCGTGCCGGTTTCAAGGCCGTGCTTGCGCACGGCTGGTCCAGATAAAAAACTCGCCCAAAGACACCGAGCAAGCCGCAAATTATGCCAGCTTGCACGCTGTGATGCAAAGCTTTTTGATGGCAGCCAGGGTCAACGCGAAGCGTTTCCGCGTCCCCTCTCCCTCCGGGAGACGGCAGTGGCAAGGGAAACGGCATGGCGTAAAAACGTTTCATGGTGTGGGGTGGCCAATCGCCATGCCCGTTGGCGCGAGGCGCGCAACCCTTGATCACCGCGACCATCCAGAGCATCGACGCAACCCGGGAGTGGCCAATGACGCACGGATGTTTCGCAGCCACGGGTTGCACCGCTGGCGCGGTGAACCCGGGCTACCCTACTTCTTCCTGGGCGCGATCATCATGATCATCTGCCGGCCCTCAAGGCGCGGCCGCTGCTCGATGGTCACTTCATCCGCGAGATCGGCCTCGATCTTTGCGGCCATGGCCAAGCCCAGTTCGGTATGCGCCATCTCGCGCCCCTTGAACCGGATATTGACCTTGACCCGATCGCCTTCTTCGATGAAGCGGCGCAAGTTGCGCATCTTGACCAGGTAATCGGCGGTGTCGGTGACCGGACGGAACTTGAGTTCCTTGATCTCGACGACCTTCTGCTTCTTCTTCGCAGCCTGCGTCTTTTTCTGCTGCTCGAAGCGATGTTTGCCGAAATCCATGATTCGGCACACCGGCGGATCGGCGTTGGGCTGAATCTCGACCAGGTCGAGACCGGAATCGCCAGCCATCTGCAGCGCATCGTCGCGGGTCATCACGCCGATCATTTCGCCATCGGCGCCAATTACGCGAAGCCGCGGCACGCGGATTTCGCCATTTTTGCGGTTCTGCTTTTCGGTACTGATTCGCCAATCCTCCAAACGTCCACTCATTCCGGCTACACGGTAGCCGGGCCAGAACGGCGCGCCGCTGGCGTTGCCGTTCGATGCAATAGCTTGCGGTGTATTGGAGCGCGCCGCAAGCACCGCTAGTGTACTGCTACGCAGCCACTTGCGTGCGGGCCGACAGTAGCCGCACACAATCGGCGATGGCCATGCTGCCAAGATCCTCGCCGGAACGGCTGCGCACCGCCACCGTTTCGCTGTCCCGCTCACGATCACCCACCACCAGCAGATATGGCACCCGTTGCAGGGTATGCTCGCGGATCTTGTAGCCAATCTTCTCGTTGCGCAGGTCGGCGTGCACACGCAGGCCGTTTGCCAACAGCTCTTTGCACACCTTCTGCGCATACGGCGCATGGGCGTCGGTGATGTTCATCACCACCGCCTGCAGCGGCGCCAGCCACACCGGCATCTGCCCGGCATGGTGCTCGATCAGGATGCCGATGAAACGCTCCATCGAGCCGACGATCGCCCGATGCAGCATCACCGGATGCTGGCGCTGGCTGTGCTCGTCGATGTATTCGGCAGCGAGCCGCTCGGGCATCATGAAATCGACCTGCATGGTGCCCACCTGCCAGCCACGGCCGATCGAATCGCGCATGTGGTATTCGATCTTGGGGCCGTAAAAGGCGCCCTCGCCAGGCAATTCTTGCCAGCTCACGCCGGCCGCCGCGAGCGCCGCGCGCAGTGCATGCTCGGCCTTGTCCCAGGTGGCATCGTCGCCAAGGCGCTTGTCCGGGCGCAGCGCAATTTTCAGCGAAATGTCGGTGAAGCCGAAGTCGCCATAGACCGCCATCGCCTGACGATGAAACGCGGTGACTTCCGATTCGATCTGTTCCGGGGTGCAAAAGATATGGCCATCGTCCTGAGTAAAGGCGCGCACCCGCATGATGCCGTGCAAGGCACCGGACGGTTCGTTGCGATGGCAGGCACCAAACTCGCCATAGCGGATCGGCAAATCGCGGTAACTGTGCAGGCCATGGTTGAAAATCTGCACATGGCCCGGGCAGTTCATCGGCTTGACCGCGTAATCGCGTTTCTCCGAGTCGGTGAAAAACATGTTGTCCTTGTAGTTGTCCCAGTGCCCGGAGCGCTTCCACAGCGACACGTCCAGGATCTGCGGGCAGCGCACTTCCTGATAACCGCAATCGCGATACACCCGGCGCATGTATTGCTCCACCACCTGCCACAACGCCCAGCCACGCGGGTGCCAGAACACCATGCCCGGCGCCTCTTCCTGCTGGTGAAACAGGTCGAGCGCCTTGCCGATCTTGCGGTGATCGCGTTTCTCGGCCTCTTCGATCTGAAACAGGTACGCCTTCATATCCTTGTCGTTGAGCCAGGCGGTACCGTAGATCCGCGACAACATCGCGTTGTCGCTGTCGCCGCGCCAATAGGCGCCGGCCACCTTCATCAGCTTGAAAGCGCGCAACTTGTCGGTGTTGGGCACGTGCGGGCCACGGCACAGATCGGTGAACTCGCCCTGGCTGTAAAGCGACAGCTCTTCGCTGGCCGGGATCGATGCGATGATCTCGGCCTTGTAGTGCTCGCCGATGCCCTTGAAAAAGGCGACCGCCTCGTCACGCGATTTGACGCTGCGCTGGATCGGCGTTTTTTCCGCCACGATCTTGTGCATCTCGTCTTCGATCAGCGGCAAGTCTTCCGGGGTGAACGCGCGCTCGTAGGCAAAGTCGTAGTAAAAGCCGTTTTCGATCACCGGGCCGATGCTGACCTGAGCCCCGGGAAACCGGCGCTGCACCGCTTGCGCCAACAGGTGCGCGGTGGAATGACGCAGAATTTCCAGCGCATCGACGTGCTTCTCGGTGACGATTTCCAGGCTGGCATCGTGGTCAATGGTGTGGCTGGCATCAACCAGACGACCATCGAGCTTGCCGGCCAGCGTGGCTTTCGCGAGGCCGGCGCCAATCGCTGCGGCGACTTCGGCAACCGTAAGCGGCGCGTCAAACGCACGCACGCTGCCATCGGGGAGAGTGATATTGACCATGGTGTGCAGCTCCACTATCCAGCGGCCGCTCGCTGCGGCCGACGGCCTGAAATGGGAAGGAAGGCTAGCCGCCGTGCTCTGCGCGCAGCGGCGCGGCAAGCGGATTGGCCGAGGCAATCAGGCAGACTGGGTAGTGCTCATGTCGCACACTGCTCCGGCGGTTATGCCGGGTTCCTGTGGTCTGGCGCAACCGCATCGGGTTGCAGTGAAACGGCGAAAACCTGTCGATACCGGCAGCATGGCCGCACCTTGCGTTGCCACGTTGCTGGTGGGCGGTACAGGGTTCGAACCTGTGACCCCTACCATGTCAAGGTAGTGCTCTACCGCTGAGCTAACCGCCCAATCCGTGCCGAGGTTGCGAAACGCCGCCACCTGCGGGCCGCGTACTATAGCATCGGCATGCGCTGCGATACAACGCTCGGCTGCGCGGCTACGAAGCAACAAATCGCGCCTTCAGCCGGTGCAGTTCATCGCGCAACTGCGCGGCTGCCTCGAACTCCAGATCGCGGGCATGCTGGTACATCTGCTGCTCCAGCTTCTTCATCCGGGCAGCAAGCTGATCGGGGCGCAAGCTGGCGTAATCGACCTCGGAGTCGGCCACCTTGCGCGCTGCCCGGCCTGCACGCGTGCTGCGAACGTTGCTGGCTTCGCCGCGTGCGCCTTCCATCACATCGGTCACCGGGCGCACGATGGTGGTCGGCACAATGCCGTGCTCGGTGTTGTACGCGACCTGCCGTTCGCGGCGACGCTGGGTTTCGCCGATCGCGATCTGCATCGCGTTGGTGATCCGGTCGGCATACAGAATCGCCTTGCCACGCACATTGCGGGCAGCGCGGCCGATGGTCTGGATCAGCGAGCCGGCCGAGCGCAGAAAGCCTTCCTTGTCGGCATCGAGGATCGCCACCAGCGATACTTCGGGCATGTCCAAGCCTTCGCGCAGCAGGTTGATGCCAATCAGCACGTCGAACACGCCACGGCGCAGGTCGCGGATGATCTCGACCCGCTCCACCGTTTCCACGTCCGAATGCAGGTAACGCACCCTGACCCCGTGCTCGCCCAGATACTCGGTGAGGTTCTCGGCCATGCGCTTGGTCAGGGTGGTGACCAACACCCGGTCACCGATCGCCACGCGCAGGGTGATTTCCGAGAGCAGGTCATCGACTTGCGTGGCGACCGGACGAATCTCCACCTCGGGGTCGATCAGGCCGGTCGGGCGTACCACCAGTTCCACCACCTGGTCTTCGCAATGCGCCAGCTCGTACTTGCCGGGCGTGGCCGAAACAAAAATGCTTCGCGGCGCACGGCGTTCCCATTCCTCGAACTTGAGCGGCCGGTTGTCGAGCGCCGACGGCATGCGAAACCCGAATGCCACCAAGGTTTCCTTGCGCGAGCGATCGCCTTTGTACATCGCGCCGAGCTGCGGGATGGTGACATGCGATTCGTCCACCACCAGCAACGCGTCGGCGGGCAGGTAGTCGTACAGACACGGCGGCGGCTCGCCCGGCATGCGCCCGGTCAGATGCCGCGAATAGTTTTCGATGCCTTGGCAATAACCCACTTCCGCCAGCATCTCCAGATCGTATTGGGTGCGCTGCTGCAAGCGCTGCGCCTCGACCAGCTTGTTGTCTCGGTAAAGCTCCTCCAGGCGTTCGCCCAATTCCTCCTTGATGGTGCCGATCGCTTCGAGCACGGTACGACGGGTGGTGACGTAATGCGATTTGGGATAAATCGTGTAGCGCGCGACGCGCTGCTGCGCGGCACCGGTGAGCGGATCGAACAGGCTCAGGTTCTCGATCTCGCCATCGAACAACTCGATCCGTAGTGCCTCGCTGTCGGACTCGGCCGGATGCACATCCACCACCTCGCCGCGCACCCGGTAGGTGCCGCGTTGCAACTCGACATCATTGCGGCTGTACTGCATCTCGGTCAGGCGGCGAATCAGTTCGCGCTGGTCGATGCGATCACCGCGCACCAGGTGCAACACCATCTGGAAATATTCGTTCGGATCGCCCAACCCGTAGATCGCCGAAACGGTAGCCACGATCAGCGCATCGCGGCGTTCGAGCAGGGCCTTGGTCGCCGACAGCCGCATCTGCTCGATGTGCTCGTTGACGTTGGAATCCTTCTCGATATAGGTGTCGGTGGACGGGATATACGCTTCGGGCTGGTAGTAGTCGTAGTAGCTGACGAAGTATTCCACTGCGTTGTGCGGGAAGAACTGCTTGAACTCGCCATACAACTGCGCCGCCAGCGTCTTGTTTGGCGCCATCACCAGGGTCGGTTTCTGCACCGCCTGCACCAGGTTGGCGATGGTATAAGTCTTGCCTGAACCGGTTACACCGAGCAGGGTTTGCTGCGCCACCCCAGCCTCGAAGGCGGCAATCAGGCGCGTGATCGCCGCCGGCTGATCGCCGGCCGGTTGGTAGGGGGCTACGAGCTGGAAACGTTGGGTCATTGGCTCAGTATCGCAGTGCAACGGCACTTCCTTGACCCTCCCCCCAATTCGTCATTCCCGCGAAAACGGGAATCCAGTGACTTCAGGAGATTGGGCAAAGCGAAAAGCGCTGGATGCCCGCGTCCGCGGGCATGACGACGCCACAAGTGCCGCTGGCATCTCAGAGGGTATTGTAGAGCCCACCACGATGACGCGGGTGCGCAAAACGTGAACTACCGGCAAGGATGACGAGGCGGTAAGTCGTTTTCCTACAGCAAAAGCCCGATTCCGCCGATTTCCGGCGCGCTCGCGATTGCCGAGTATGGCAACACTGCCATCCATGGGGCTGGGGCGATGCACACGCACAAGCACGGATTTACCCTGATCGAACTGATGACCACACTGGCCGTTGCCGCAATCCTGATTCCGCTTGGCATTCCCGGCTGGCAGCGCTTGCAGGAGAACTACCGCGCCAGCGCGCTGAGCAACCAGGTGTTAGCCAGCATCTTCAACGTTCGCAGCAACGCCATCATCAACGGCGGCAATGCGGTGCTGTGTCCATCGCCGGATGGCAAGCAATGCAGTCGCGATCTGGACTGGTCGGTCGGGCTGCTGAGCTTTCGCGATCGCAATCGCAACGGCCAGCGCGAACCCGATGAGACCATCATCGCCGTCATCCAAGCCAATGACATGCGCGGCATTCGTCTGCTGACATCCAAAGGCCGGCCACGCATCGCCTATCGTAACGATGGCCGCAGCACTGGCACCAACCTGTCGCTACGCCTGTGTAGCGATGACGACCGGCTGCTGCGCAAGATCATCGTGAGTGTCGGTGGCCGGCCACGTGTCGAGGCAGCGAAACCGGAGGCTCGTTGCAGCGATTAAAAACCAGACTCACCGCCGCGCGTGGATTTCCTGCAACAGCGCGCCCGTCACCGGGTCACTGGCGACACCGGCGGAATCAACGACCGCCGGCAACAACTGCTCGGCCAGGCGCTTGCCCAACTCCACACCCCATTGATCAAAGGCGTTGATGCCCCAGATCACCGCTTGCAGATAGGTGCTGTGCTCATACAAGGCCAGCAAGGCGCCGAGCGCTGCGGGGCTGAGTTCGTCGAGCAAAAACAGGGTGGAAGGACGGTCGCCGGGATAGCGGCGCTGCCCGTCGGCGTGGCCCTCACCCAGCGCCAACGCCTGCGCCTGTGCCAGCAGATTGGCCAGCAGCGCGTCGTGATGCGCGCTCAAGGTATGTGCCGGGCGCACCACGCCAATGAAATCCGCTGGCACGGTGTCGGTGCCCTGGTGCAACGACTGGAAAAAACTGTGCTGGCTGCTGCTGCCGACACCGCCCCAGATCACCGGCCCGGTGGCGTGCTCAACGGCGCCGCCGTCGTTGCGCACCGATTTGCCGAGGCTCTCCATCACCAGTTGTTGCAGGTAATCGGGCAACAAACCAAGGCGCTCGTCGTACGGCAGTATCGCCTGGCTGCCGTAACCCAGTGCGTTGCGGTTCCAGATCGCGGTCAGCGCGTGCCACACCGCCATGTTCTGGCGCAATGGCTGGTTCAGCACATGTGCGTCGATCAGCGCCGCACCGGCCAGCAATGCCCGAAACCCGTCCATCCCGATGGCAAGGGCAATCGCGAATCCGACCGTCGACCACAACGAATAGCGTCCGCCAACCGTCTCCGCCATCGCCAGCACCTGCCGTTCGGGCACGCCGAACGCGATCGCAGCCTGCGGCCGCGAACTGACGGCATACAAACGCGACCGCCCCGGCGCGCCGAGCCAATCACGCAACAGTGCGCCATTGAGCAAGGTTTCCTGGGTACGGAAGCTCTTGGAAACCAGCAGCACCGCAGTGTGCGCCGGGTCCAGCGTGCGCAGCAGGTGATCCAGCGCGTGGCCATCGACGTTGGCCAGAAAATGCACCCGGAAGCGACCGCTGCCGGCATCGCGCAGCGCATCCACAGCCAGCCGCGGACCCAGATCGGAGCCGCCGATGCCGACATTGATGACATCGGTGACCGCGCTCGCCTGCAACTCAGCTACCAGCGCCGCCATCTGCATCAATTGTGCGTGTGCGCTGCGCTGCGCCGCCTGCGCCGTTGCCGACTGACCGAGGTCGCAGCGCAATGCCGTGTGCAACGCCGGCCGCTGTTCCGACACGTTGACCAGTTCGCCATCAACCAGCCGTCGCAATGCCTGGCTCAGATCGATCTGTTCGGCCACCGCAAACAGCGCATTGAGTGCGGCGCGATCATACTTCTGGCGCGCGAAGGTGGCATAAAGTGGCCCCACGCGCAGCGCGAACGCGGTGCTGCGCTCGGGATCGGCGGCCTGCACCTGCGCAATGGGCGTATGGATCAGGCGCGCGGCGTGCGGGCCGAGGTGGTCAAGCAAGGGCTGTGATCGCATGGCTATCTCACGGTACGCGGCGCGTTATTGCAAATCCAGATTGTCGATCAAGCGGGTGCGCCCGATACGGGCCGCAATGAACCCGATCAGGCCCGGTTCGGAGCCTTCGCGCGGGCGCGACAAATCGGCGCGCAGCACTTCGACATAATCGACGACGAAGCCGGCAGCGAGCAGCATGCGCTCGCCGACACCCTCGATGCGACCGGGCGGATCGCCGTTCCGACGCGCATCACGCATCGCCAGCAGCGCCCGATAAATCGTGTCCGCAGTCTCGCGCTCGCTGGCATCGAGGTAGCGATTGCGCGAACTCATTGCCAAGCCGCTGGGCTCGCGCAGCGTTGGCGCCGGAATGATGGTGATCGGAAACGCCATCTCGCACGCCATGTAGCGCACCACCTGCAACTGCTGATAATCCTTGCGCCCGAACACCGCGACATCGGGCTGCACCATGTTGAACAACCGCGCCACCACGGTGGCAACGCCATTGAAGTGCCCGGGCCGATGGCGGCCACACAGGATGTCGGTGATACCCGGCACATGCATCTGCACGCAGCCAGCGGTGCCGAACGGGTACATTTCCTCGACGCTGGGCAGCAACAAGGCGTCACAGCCATGCCCGGCCAAGCCGCTGATGTCGCCATCGGGGGTGCGCGGATACAGCGCGTAATCCTCATTGGGGCCGAACTGGGTCGGGTTGACGAAGATACTGGCCACCACGCGATCACTGTGCTGGCGCGCCAGATCGACCAGCGCAAAATGGCCGGCATGCAGATTGCCCATGGTTGGCACGAAGCCGACCCGCAGGCCCCCGCTGCGCCATTGCCGCACCTGCGCCCGCAACGCGGCTACCGTGTCGAATGTTTTCATCCACCATACCCATGTTCGGGACCGGGAAAACGACCATCATGCACGGCGTCGGCATAGGCCCTTATCGCCGCCGCCACCGAGCCGCCGTCGGCAAGAAAATCCTTGACGAAACGCGGCCGTCGGTGACCACAGCCAACCCCGAGCAGATCATGCAGAACCAGTATCTGGCCATCGCAATCCGGGCCAGCACCGATGCCGATGGTGGCAATCGCGATGTCGGCACTGACTTGGGCCGCCAGCGTGCTCGGTACGCACTCCAGCACCAGCAGTTCGGCGCCGGCCTCCATCACCGCGCGCGCGTCGTCGCGCAGGCGCTGCGCCGCAGCGGCCTCGCGACCCTGCACCTTGTAGCCACCCAGACGCAGCACCGACTGCGGGGTGAGCCCAAGGTGGGCGCACACCGGAATTTCACGCTCGACCAGAAAACGGATGGTGTTGAGCTTGTGGCCCGCACCCTCCAGCTTGACCATCGCCGCACCCGCCTGCAACGCACGCGTTGCGGCATCGAGCGCACGCTCGGCGGTGGCGTCGCTCTGGAACGGCAAGTCGGTAATCAGCAAGGCACTGCGCAATCCGCGCGCCACACAGCGGGTGTGGTAGATCACATCATCGATCGTCACCGGTAGTGTGCTGTCGTGCCCCTGCACCACCATGCCCAGCGAGTCGCCAACCAGGATCACGTCCACACCATTGGCGTCGAGCACGGCAGCAAAACTGGCGTCGTACGCGGTCAGCGCCACCAGTTTGGTGCGATCGTGCTTGTATTGCCGCAGTTGTGGCACCGTCAGTCTGGGGCGGGTCGCGGCTTTGTCGTTGCTTGCGTACATGGTGTCCTGACCCCGGAATACTAGGTTAGTGCAGTGATGGCATGAGTATCGACGCCGGCCAGCAGATCGCGCACCCGGCCGCGCCCGGGGACGATGATATCAGGGGCGATCTGCGCCAACGGCAGCAACACGAAAGCACGCTGATGCATCTCGCGATGCGGCAGGTGCAGACCGGGCAGATCGCAGCACAGATCGCCGTACAGCAACAGGTCGAGATCCAGTGTACGTGGACCCCAGCGCTCGCCCTCGCGGGTACGGCCTTGCTGTCGTTCGATAGCGAGCAGGGCATCAAGCAACGCGCGAGCCGTCAGCGCGGTACGCAGCTGCGCGGCCGCATTGATGAAATCGGCCTGCGCGGCGTTGCCCCACGCCGGCGTGCGGAAATACGGAGACACCTGCACCACCTGGGTGTGCGGCAACGTCGCCAGCGCCGCCAGTGCCGCCGCAAACGCCGCGCGCACAGCGCCCAGATTGCCGCCAAGACCAATGAACGCGTCGATCATGTCTCGGGATTGCCGGCTGGATGCGGCCGCCGCCGGCGTCGGCGCTTTTTCACGCTGGCCAGCGTTGCCCCATCGCCGACCGGCGGCGCATCCGGCTGCACAGCCGCCTTGTTGCCCTTGCGCACCGGCGCCAATTTTTCCGCGAGTTGCTCGGCGGGCACGATTTGTGCCTCACGCCAGAACGCCACCTCGGGCAGCAAGGCCGGGTTCTGGATCGCGCGCAGCTCAAGAAAATCATAGGCCGCGCGAAACCGCGGATGTGCCAGCAGACGAAACACACGCTTGCGCTGACGCTGGCCGAAACGCGCTTGCAGCAGCCAGATTTCTTCCATTGCCAGCGAAAAACGCCGCGGCAATGTCACCCGCTGCGCCTGCTGCACTATCACCCGATCCGCCGCGCGCTGCTGCGCCACGGCCGGGTCCAGGCCCTGCGCCAGCAACGCCTCCACTTCCTCGCTGTAAGCCGGCCACAGCAATGCTGCAAGCAGAAATGCCGGCGTGACCGGCCGCTCTTCCGCCACCCGGTGATCGGTGTTCTCGAGCGCAGCGAGCACCATCGCGCGGGTTGCCTCGCCCGCTCGCGCCAGCGCCTGGGTCGCCTGTGGAAACAGCGCCGGCAACAGGCCATGTGCTTCAAGACCGAGAAAGCTGCGCTCGGCATGGCCGGTGAGAAACATCTTCAGGCATTCATCAAACAGGCGCGCCGACGCCGCGCCATCGAGCAATGGCGCCAGCCGCGGAATCGGCTCGGCTGCCGACGGGGCAATGCTGAAGCCGAGCTTGGCAGCCAGCCGCACCGCGCGCAGCATACGCACCGGATCTTCGCGGTAGCGCGTTTCCGGGTCACCGATCAAGCGCAACACGCGGTTTTGCACGTCCTCAAAACCACCGACGAAATCGCGCACCGAAAAATCTTCGACGGTGTAATACAGCGCGTTGGCGGTGAAGTCGCGGCGCACCGCGTCATCCTCGATGGTGCCGTAGACGTTATCGCGAACCAGGCGACCATCTTCGAGTTCACGGTCACCGGAGCCGTCATCGCTATTGGCGCGAAACGTCGCCACCTCGATGATCTCGCGGCCATAGACGACATGGGCAAGCCGGAAGCGTCGGCCGATCAGCCGGCAATTGCGAAACAACTGCTTGACCTGCTCGGGCGTGGCATCGGTCGCCACGTCATAATCCTTGGGGTTGCCGCCGACCAACAGATCGCGCACGGCGCCGCCGACCAGGTAGGAGGCGTAACCGCCCTCGCGCAGGCGATACAGCACGCGCAACGCATTGGGGCTGATGTCCTTGCGCGAAATGGGATGTTGGTCGCGCGCCACGTGTACCGGCTGGAGTGGAATGGAGATGGCAGATGAGATCATGTCGGGCGGCGTAGCCGCTGCGTTTCCTTGCTGGTTTGGGTGCCGGCAGATGCCGGGCGAGGTTATTTCCGTTGCGTCGCAAGCGCGAGCTTTCTATACTAGCGGCTTGTGCTTGCACTACCAAGCCTTTGCGCTCCCTTCGTCTAGTGGCCCAGGACACCGCCCTCTCAAGGCGGGAACACGAGTTCGAACCTCGTAGGGAGCACCAGTTCGAGATCGCAGCGCCAACTCCGTTGCCATCGTCACGCAAAGGCCCGCCGCGGGCCTTTGCGCTTTGTGGCGAACGCCGGCGGAAGCTACAATGGCCGCTGTCGTCGCAACCACGCTGCCATTGCGCCTCAACCGGATACCACGTCATGCCCTTCGTCGTCGTCGAGAACTGCATCCGCTGCAAATACACCGATTGCGTGGAAGTGTGTCCGGTCGATTGTTTCCACGAAGGGCCCAATTTTCTCGTCATTGACCCGGTGGAATGCATCGACTGCACCTTGTGCGAACCCGAATGCCCGGCCAAAGCGATCTACCCGGAAGACGATGTGCCCGCCGGCCAGGAACACTTCATCGCGCTCAACGCCGAGCTGGCGGCGGTTTGGCCAGTGATCACCACGCGCAAGGAACCGCCGCCGGACGCCAGCGACTGGGATGGCAAGCCCGACAAGCTGCCGCTGCTGGAGCGTTGAGCGGGTTTTTTGGCGCGTCCGCAGCCGTGTGGGTTGCTGCCTGCCCAGCGTGATCGCCATGGGCATGCAGTCCGCGGATTATTCATGACGGTGGCGGCCCGCTCCCGATCGGTTCTTTTTCGACAGCATATGCACAAGTGCTCTCGCCAAGACGCCAGGAGCGCCAAGCCAAGCAAAAACATGGATGCGGAAAGTCGGCACGCGGGCCTTTGCCGTTTGCCGCATCAATAACCGTCAATCGCCTCCACCAAGAGGCTGATGGATTTCTTGGCGAGCATTGACCACCTCTGCACCCACATCCGCTGACAAGCCAACTTTTTGTTGCGCAGCAGGTTTCAAGAGGTTCCCACTACCCGCGCTCGCGCTCCGGGCGCTTGTGCAGGCGTCGCTGCAAAGTGCGCCGGTCGATGCCGAGCAAGCGAGCGGCCGCCGAAACATTGCCATCCGCCTCGGCCAGCATGCGCTGGATATGTTCCCACGACAGGCGTCGCAACGACGGCGGTGAATCCACCGGTTCTGGCGGTGGCCCGTCGGCATCCGGGTCTTCGAACGCCGCCAACAGCGCGTCGATGGTGAACGGTTTGGGCAGGTAGCCCCAAGCACCGCGTCGCACCGCATCCACTGCGGTGGCGATGCTGGCATAGCCGGTTGCCAGCACGATGCGGGCATCAGGGCAGCTGCCCAGCAAGCTGCGGATCAGACTCAAGCCATTGTCCTGTCCCAGTTTGAGATCGAGCACGATGGCATCGGGCATTGCGGTTTTTGCGGCCGACACGCCGCTGGCACCATCGGCCGCGTTATCCACCTGATAGCCGCGACGAGTCAATGCGCGGGCCAGGGTGCTGCGGAAGGCATCGTCGTCATCGATTACCAGGATGCGCCGTACCTTGGTCATGGCGTTTTCTCCATCGGCAGAACCACCTCGGTGACACAGCCGCCACCGTCACGCGCAAACAGACGCACACGGCCGCCGCAGCGCTCTATGCTGGCATTGGAAATCAGCAGGCCGATACCGAGGCCGGTGCCGCGGGTGTGGCCGTTGACGGCGCCCGAATCCGTGCGCAAGCCCGGGCCACGATCAAGAATATGCAGCACATATCGATCATCGCGCACGCTGCCATCGAGCGTGACCATGTGCGCGTTGCCGGCAGCAGCATTGGCGTCAGCCGCGTTGTTGAGCAGATTGATCAGCGCCTGCGGCAAGCCCTGATCGACGGCAATGCGCACCCCGGGAAGCTGTTGCTGACGTTCCACGGCAACCCCCGGGCGCAGCAACTGCCATTGGTCCAGGCAATCATCGAGGAATCCATCGACGGACTGAACCACGGTCTCGCCCAACGCCCCACGCCGTGCCAACGCGGCAAGCACAGCCACGTGCTTGCGGCAACGCGACAACTGTTCGCGCATCAGCCGGTAATCGTCGGCTGCCGGCGGCAATGGCGAGTCGGCGCACTCATCTACCAACATGCCCAGCGTGGACAACGGGGTGTTGAGTTCGTGCGCAGTGCCGGCCGCCAGCGCGCCAACGGCGATCAGCGACTCATCGCGCAATTGCCGCTCGCGCGCCTGTGCAAGCCGCTGGCGCTGATCCTCGACGATGGCGCGAAAACGACACAAAACCACCAACAAGATCATCGCGCTGACCAGAAACTGCACCCACATGCCGGTGACATGGTTGGCAAAACCACTTCCGCCCAGATGCATGCGGTGTTGGTGGCCATACAACAACCCGGTGTAAAGACCGGTCGCAAGCAGCGCTACGGCAATGGCATAGCGTCTGGGCATGGTGGCTGCGGCCACCGAAACCGGAACCAGGTACAAGGACGCAAACGGGTTGCCCGGGCCGCCGGAATAATTGAGCACGACGGTCAATGCGATGACATCGATCGCCATCTGCACCAGCACCAACACTTCGCCATCGGCTTGGCGGCGACGCAACCAGACATGGGCGACCACATTGCCCGCCAGCAACACGGCGAGCGCGCTGAGCAATGGCATGCGCGCTGGCCCCAGATCCATGTTGGCGTTGGCCAGCAGCAGCGCCAACAGCGCACCGATGATGCCGAGATAACGCAGTTTGATCAAAATCAGCGGCAACCCAACGCACTCCGTACCATGAAATCGCAATCACTCAGCCTATCGCGTTTTTGCCGCACTTTGCTGCGGCACGATGCCGCAGCCGAAGTCACACGATATGGCCGGCTCAGCCCGGCGGCCAGCTCAACGTTCGGCCGGCAAGCAGATGCAAATGAATGTGGAACACGGTTTGCCCGGCAGCGGCGTTGGTATTGATCACCACGCGATAACCGGCTTCGGCGAACCCCTGCTCGCGCGCGTACTGCGCTGCCGCCAGTGCCAGTTGGCCCACCAACTCGGCCTGATCATGGCGCAAATCGTTGAGCGTTGGCACCGGGTCGCGCGGCACAAACAGCACATGCACCGGCGCCTGCGGATTGATATCACGGAAACCCACGACATGCGCGTTCTCGAACACGATATCGGCGGGAATCTCGCGACGAATGATCTTGCTGAACAGGGTATCGGTCACGGCATCCTCCAGATCATCGGTCAATGGTGTGGCAGCACTTCCTGACGCGAACCGAATGCATGCGCCAGCGTACCGCGATCGGTGTATTCCAGCTCGCCGCCAAGCGGCAGGCCGTGCGCCAATCGGCTCGGCTTGACACCGTGCCGGCGCGCCAACTGCGCCAGATAATGCGCGGTTGCCTCCCCCTCGACGGTGGGGTTGGTGGCAATGATCAGTTCGCTGACCTCGCCACTGGCCAGGCGTTCGGTCAGCAGATCCATGCCCAGCTCGCGCGGGCCGAGGCCATCGAGCGGCGACAACCGCCCCTGCAACACGAAGTACAGACCGCGATAACTGGTCGCCTGCTCCAGCGCCAGTCGATCCGCTGGCGATTCCAGCACGCACAGCAGTTGCGTATCGCGACTGGCACTGGCACACACGGCGCACAGTTCGGCCTCACAAAAATCACGGCAGCGCCGGCAATGGCCGATGCGCGCCATCGCATCGCTCAACGCCTGCGCCAACAACCGGCCGCCATTGCGATCGCGTTCGAGCAGGTGAAATGCCATGCGCTGAGCGCTTTTTTGGCCGACGCCGGGCAGGCAACGCAGGCTCTGGATCAGTTGTTCCAGCAGCGTCGTAGTGGTCATGGCTGACGCGCGCCTGAAGTGCCCCGCGAAGCGCTACCGCTACGCATGTCAGAACAGCCCCGGAATCTTCATCCCGGGCGGCAACGACAAGCCGGCAGTGGCATCGCCCATGCGCTCCTGGCTCAGCGCATTGGCCTTGTTCACGGCGTCATTGATCGCGGCAGCGAGCAGGTCTTCGAGCATTTCCGGATCATCCGCGAGCATGCTGCGGTCGATCCGCACCGCACGCACTTGCATGCGTCCGGTCATGGTGACACTCACCATGCCACCCCCGGATTGACCGATGACTTCGAGGTTGGCCAGCGCTTCCTGGGCCTGTTTGAGATTGTCCTGCATGCGCTGCGCTTGCTGCATCAGGTTGGCGATCGGTCCACGCATAATCAACTCTCCTTGGTGGGGCGAATGGAATCGGGCAACACGCGCGCGCCGTAAGCATTGACCAGATGCTGTACCGCCGGATCGGCCATGAAGCCGGTCTCGGCCTCGCTCTGGCGTTGCTCGCGTTCGCGCTCGCGGCGCTGATGCAGGGTATCGGAGGGTGCTGCCACGGCGATCTGAAAACGAATCTGCGGGCGCAGCCCCAGCGCCGGCGCAAGCGCCGCAGACAGGCTCTCCAGCATCGCGTCGTTGTGCAGATAATCCATGCCGGCGGGCAATGAAAGGCGCAGCAACGGCGCCTGATAATCGACGAACGCGGCGTGCGCCGCCAACTCGCGCACCGGTCCGCGCAAGCCAGCCTGTTCGATCAGATCGAGCCACGCCTCGGCATCGCGCAAGGTAACGGCGTTGGCCACCGGCACCGGCGTTGCGGCCACCGCAGCCGGTGCCGGTTTGCGCACCGCGATGCTCGGCGACGCTGCCGACGGTGCTGCCGCCGCTGGCACAGCGCGTGCTGCCGGCGGCAGCCGCTGCGCGGTTGGCGCCGACGTGGTGGGTGGCAGGCTTTTGCCAGTCGGAGTCGCCTCATCCGGGCGAAACGCCAGCATCCGCAACAAGCACATTTCAAAACCCACCAGCGGGCTCGGCGCCAGCGCCAATTCGCGCCGGCCACTGATCGCAATCTGGTACCACAGTTGCACCAGATCCGCGGGCAATGATGCCGCCAGTTCTGCCACCGGCACGTCCAGCGTATCGGCCATGCTGCCCGGCACCAGTTGTGCCAACTGCACGCGGTGCAGAGCCGATGCCAGCGCATCGAGAACGGCGCCATAATCCGGCGAGTAACTGGCGATGTCGGCGACCACAGCCAGCAATGCAGCGCCGTCGGCCGCGTTGAGCGCACCCAGCAATCCTGCCACCTGGTTGCGATCCACGGTACCCAGCATGGCGGCGATGCCGGCCGCGTCCAAGCTCGCGCTGGTGTAGGCAATCGCCTGGTCGAGCAGCGACAGGCCATCGCGCAGACTGCCATCGGCGGCACGCGCCAGCAACGCAATGCCGGCGTCTTCGTATGGCAACTGTTCGGCGTGCAGGATATGCCGCATCTGGCCGGCGATCTGCTCCTCGCTGAGCCGCTTGAGGTTGAATTGCAGGCAGCGCGACAACACCGTCACCGGCAGCTTTTGTGGATCGGTGGTGGCGAGCAGAAATTTGACGTGTCCCGGCGGTTCCTCCAGCGTCTTGAGCAGCGCGTTGAACGCCGCCTTCGACAACATGTGTACCTCATCGATCAGGTACACCTTCACCCGGCCGCGGCTGGGCATGTATTGCGCGTTGTCGATCAGCTCGCGCACGTCATCGACACCGGTATTGCTGGCGGCATCAATTTCCAACAGATCCATGAAGCGGCCGGCGTCGATATCCAGGCACGCGCCGCATTCACCGCACGGCTCGGCACCGATACCGCGCTCGCAATTCAGGCTTTTGGCAAAAATGCGCGCGATGGTGGTTTTGCCGACGCCACGGGTACCGGTGAACAAAAACGCGTGATGCACCCGGTTCGCTTCCAGCGCATTGGTAAGCGCCCTGACCACATGTTCCTGCCCGACCAGTTCGGCGAAGCGCCGTGGCCGCCATTTGCGGGCGAGTACCAGATAGGACATTGCGAAACCTCGGTTGGTGAAACGCTGAACAAGCCTCGTTCTTCGTCATTGCGAGCGTAGCGAAGCAATCCAGCGTCTTGATCTTGCCGCCCTCTGGATTGCCACGTCGCTGCGCTCCTCGCAATGACGGCTTGTTCGGGGCATCCCGTGTGCCTGACTTACTTGGCCGCCATCAACGCCAAGGTCATGTCCAGCATGCGATTGGAGAAACCCCACTCGTTGTCGTACCAGCTCAGCACCTTGACCAGAGTACCGTCCATCACCCGGGTCTGGGTGGCGTCGTAGGTCGAGCTGCGCGGGTCGTGGTTGAAGTCGACCGACACCAGCGGCTGCGTGTTGATGCCGAGGATGCCCTTGAGCCGGCCTTCGGCGGCGGCACGCACCGCGCCGTCGATTTCCGCGACACTGGTGGCACGCGCAGCGACAAAGGTGAGATCGACCACCGACACGTTGATCGTGGGCACCCGCATTGCAAAGCCATCGAGCTTGCCGTTCAACTCTGGCAGCACCAGCCCGACCGCAGCGGCGGCGCCGGTTTTGGTTGGAATCTGGCTCATCGTCGCCGAGCGTGCGCGGCGCAGATCGGCGTGGTACACGTCGGTCAGCACCTGATCGTTGGTATAGGCATGGATGGTGGTCATCAGGCCATGCACGATGCCGACAGTCTGGTGCAGAACCTGCGCCAGTGGTGCCAGGCAGTTGGTGGTGCACGAAGCGTTGGAAATGACCGTATGCGCGGCGGTGAGCTGCTCATGGTTGACGCCATACACGAACGTACCGTCGACATCACTGCCACCCGGTGCCGAGATGATCACCTTTTTGGCACCAGCAGCGATGTGCGCGCCGGCTTTGGCCTTGGTGGTGAACAGACCGGTGCATTCGAGCACCACGTCGACGCCCAGATCGCGCCACGGCAGCTTGGCCGGATCGCGCTCAGCGAACACCTTCACGCGATCGCCATTGACCAGCAGATCGCCGCCATCCACGCTCACCGTGCCCGGAAACTTGCCGTGCGCGGTGTCGTACTGGGTCAAATGCGCGTTGGTCTGCGCGTCGCCCAGGTCGTTGATCGCAACGATCCGGATCTCGCCGGTACGGCCCGCCTCGTACAGCGCGCGCATGACATTGCGGCCGATGCGGCCGTATCCGTTGATCGCGACCTTGATCGCCATGACTACTCCTTTGCTTGCTGTGGGGCCGCTACAGCGGCTGACGTGGGAATCGTCTATCTTAACGCTCCTGCCCTTCACCGGAAACGCCACCGTGCCATCACCACGCCAAATCCTGAGTTCGTTACTGTTTTGCTGCGTGTTTTTGCCACCTGCGGCATGCGCCTGGGGCCCGGACGGGCACCGCATCGCCGGTGCCGTGGCGCAAACCCTGCTGACTGCCGAAGCCAAAGCCGAAGTCGACGCCCTGCTCGCAGATGAAACCGAGCCCAGCCTTGCCGGCGTCTCCAACTGGGCCGACACCATACGCGGCGACGAGAATTGGCGCTTCACCGGGCCGTGGCACTACCTCAACGTGCCCGACCTTGGTTGTGACTATCAACCGCCGCGCGATTGCCCCGATGGCAACTGCGTGATCGGCGCCATCGACGCGCAGACGCGCGTGCTCGCCGATGCCTCGCAGCCGCGGCAAAAGCGCATCGAGGCGCTGAAGTTCGTGGTGCATCTGGTCGGTGACGAGCACCAGCCGCTGCACGCCGGCCTGCGCACCGATCGCGGCGGCAACGACTTCCAGATCAACTACCTGGGCGAGGGCTGGAACCTGCACAGCGTGTGGGACAGTTTGATACTGCGCCAGCCCTTGCAACACGATGGCAGCTGGCAGGCGATGAGCACGCGCCTTGCCAGCAACGCGCCGCTGCTGTCAGCCAACGAACTGCCGCCGCACAGTGGCCCCCGCGAATGGGCACTGGAATCGTGCGCGCTGATCGGCGCCGAATCGCTGTACCCGCGCCACCATAAAATCAGCGGCAGCTACCTGCAAAAACACCGGCCGCTGGCGGAACAGCGCCTGCATCTGGCCGGCGTGCGGCTGGCGATGCTGCTCAACAACGCACTGACCGGGCCACACTGATCAGGTCATGCGAACGCCCTGCCCTCGCCGGCTTCTTCGTGGGTCACGCCATCGCGGATGTGGTAAATGCGTTTAAACGTAGGGATGATTTTCTCATCGTGGGTGACCACGATGATCGCGGTTTCGTAGGTGCGCGCCATGTCGTTGAGGATGCGGATGACGGCCATCGCACGCACCGAGTCGAGCGGTGCGGTTGGCTCGTCGGCCAGGATCACCGGCGGGCGGTTGACCAGCCCACGGGCGATTGCCACGCGCTGTTGCTCACCGCCGGAAAGCTGCGACGGCATGGCGCGGGCGCGATGCTGAACATCCAGCGCGGTGAGCAGTTCGAGCGCCCGCGCTCGCGCCTGCGCATTGGCCACCCCGGCCAGCATCGGCAATAGCGCCACATTGTCGGTGACATCGAGAAACGGAATCAGGTACGGCGCCTGGAACACAAAGCCGATCTTGTCGCGTCGCAGCGCGCGCAGATCGCGGACTTTCCAGCCGTCGTCGTAAATCACCTGCTCGCCAAGCACCATGCGACCGGCGCTAGGTTCGATCACCGCGCCAAGGCTCTTGAGCAGTGTGCTCTTGCCCGAGCCCGACGGGCCGATCAAGCCAACCACCTCGCCGGGTGCCACCTGCATATTCACGTCTTTCAGTGCATCGACGGCGGTGTCGCCCTTGCCGTAGCGTTTGCGCAAGCCTTCGATGCGAATGCCGTAATCGCTCATGTCAGCCACCGATGGCTTCGGCCGGATCGACCTTCAGCGCCATGCGAATCGAGACCAGGCTGGCCAGCACACAAATCACCAGCACCACGAACAAGCCGGCCAGCGCATCGAGTGGTGTCAACAACACATATTTCGGAAATATGGGTACCGCGAACGTGGCACTGATCTTGCCCACGGCAAACCCGATCAGCCCGAGTGCAACGGCCTGCTGCATGATCATCGCGGCGATGGTGCGGTTGCGGGTGCCAATCAGCTTGAGCACGGCGATCTCGCGAATCTTGTCCATGGTCAGCGAGTAGATGATGAACGCGACAATGGTCGCGCTCACGATGGCGAGGATCACCAAAAACATGCCAATCTGCCGCGACGACGTGGCGATCAGCTTGCCGACCAGGATGCCTTCCATCTGTGCACGGGTGTAGACCGTCAAACGCTTCCAGCGGCGGATGGATTCGGCCACCACGTCCGGTGCCTGGCCAGGCTTCAGCGTCACCAGCACCGCATTGACCGAGGCATTGCTGCTTTGCGAGGCGATCACCGCATCGAACAGACCGGGTACGCCGGGCCGGTTGAAGGCCGGGTTTGCCTCAGAGCGGCGGCGGCTTTGCCAGATCGCATCGTTATCCTTGAGAAACTGCGCCTCCTGCGCATCCTTGAGCGGAATGAACACCATTGGGTCGCCGCTGGAGGACACCATGCGCCGAGTCAATCCGACCACGGTGTATTGGCTGCGGCGAATCGCCAAACGATCACCGAGTGCGAATCCGGACGAAACATCCGCCACCGCCTCGTAGTGGCTGCGGGTGATCTGGCGTCCGGCCACCAGATACGGCGGCCAACCGGGCGCGACTCCGCGCAAGGCAGGCGCGATCCCGACCACCATGGCCCGCACATCGCGCTCGCCTTTGCGCACTTGCATGGTCAAATAGGTGACGTTGGCGGCGGCGGCCACGCCCGGCATGGTGAGAATGCCGCGATAGGCATCATCGGCAAGGCTGGAAGATTCCGCGTACGGGCCAAGCGTGTCGCGCTGCACCACCCACAGATCGGCGCCGCTGTTGTCGAGCAGCGCCTTGCCATCGTCCACCATGCCGCGATACACCCCGGCCATGGACAGGGTCACACCAATCAGCAGGCCCAGACCGACGCCTGTGAAGGCAAACTTGCCCCAGGCATGCACGATGTCGCGGCCGGCCAGGCTGATCACCGCGGTGCGCCCGGAATACGCTCAACCACATGGATTGCGCTATGCGCGGCGAGCAGCTTCTCGCTGTAAACGATCACCTGATCGCCTACCTGCAAGCCGTCGCGCACCTGCACCTGCCCATCCAGATCCGCTGCGCCGATTTGCACCGCAGTGAAATGCAGATCACCATCGACGAGTTGCCAGACACCGGTCTGGTTGCCGATCCGTCGCAGCGCAGCGTTGGGAACCACCGGTGCCGCCGCCAGCGCCGGCAGTTGCACCGTCACTTCGGCCAATTCGCCGATTGGCGGCATCGCCGCCAGCTGCGCGTCAAACACCACCTTGGCCAGCATTTCCTCGGTCACCGCATCGGCCATTGGCTCAACGCGCACCACCCGGCCAGGCAAGGGTTGCCCGCCGCGCGAGCGCAACTCAATGTGCGCCGGCAACCCGGCAACTAGCCCGCCGGCACTGCCCTGGTCGAAGCGTACATTGACCCACACACTGGCCGGTTCGATCACCTCCAGCACCGTCTGGCCGGCAACGATCGTTGTTCCCGGATCGGCCGTGCGCAACGCCACCACACCATCGACCGGCGCTATCAGGCGCAGATCGCCGCGCTGTGCCAACAACGCCTCACCATCGGATCGCGCCCGCGCGATGTCCTCGCGCGCCGCCGCAAAAACCGCATCGGCAATCTGCAATTCCTGCTGGCGGGTGGCCACCACTTCCTCGCTGATCAGGCGTGCGACCACCAATTGTCGATAGCGGGCCAACTGCGCACGGGCATACGCCTGCCGCGCTTCGGCCTCGCGCAGCGCCGCCTGCGCACGCTTCACGGTGGACTCCTGCGCGCGCACGCGGTCATCCAGATCGACCGGCGCCATTTCGCCAAGCACTTGCCCGGCCAACACCCGATCACCAACATCGACATCAAGCCGCTGCAGTCGCCCGGCAAAGGTCGTGCCAATTTTGTACGTGTAGCGCGCATCGACCGTGCCGATGCCGTACAGGGCGGGCGTCAACGCCTGCGCCCGCACGGTGGTGACGGTGACCGCGATTGGTGCCAGCGGCCCCGAGTGCAGCGCGACATACCCCAACAGCATCAGCAATGGTATGACCACGGCCAACAAGGCAACGGTACGGCCGTGCAATGGAAGCTTCCTCATCATGTGACCCCAATATCCCGGCAATGTATCGCAACGGCTCCCCGGGAGGGAGAGCGGCTCGGCGGAGCCGACGCGAACCGCTCGACAACCGGAGCGATCATGCTGTCCATGCGTTTCTCTGGCATTTCCGCACCACCGGAAATTGTTACAGGATGTTGCTGCGGCCCAACCCGGAGCGGTACTCGAGCGCCGGCGATGCGCCCGCTGTCGCAACGTGAACCCCAAAAAACGCAATCGATGACGCCAATCAAGCCTGCGTCGGGATTTCCACGCGCGCCTCGGTACCGCCGCCATCGCGCCGGTGCAGGCTCACCGCCCAGCCGTTGGCGTCCGCCAGTTGCCGGACGATAGCCAAACCCAAGCCGCTGCCAGGCGCGCGGGCATGCCGCGCCCGCTGGAACGGCTCGAACACGCGCTCGCGCTCATCGTCGGCGATGCCGGGGCCGCGATCCAGAATCCGCACCACCACCTGCGTCGGTGCGCAATCCAGTTGCACTTGAGTCGCACTGCCTTGCCCGTGTCGCCAGGCGTTGTCCAGCAGATTGGCCAACGCCCGCCGCAGGGCCAGCACCGGCACGCTGCGGGTGCAATGGTCCGGCGTCTGCCAGACCACCTGTGCGCCTTGCCGGCGCACATCGGCTACTGCCGCGTCGAGGATCTCGCCCAAGTCGCAGGGCTGCGGCGGTTCCGGCGCAGCACCGCGAGCGAAGCTCAGATGCTGACCGATCAGCCGATCCATGCTCTCGACATCGCGTTCGATATCCTCGATCAGACTCGAATCGACGGAATCGGGGAGCATCGCCAGCGATAGTCGCAAACGCGCCAATGGCGTGCGCAAATCGTGTGACACCCCAGCCAGCAAGGTAGTCCGGCTTTCCAGCAGCTTGCGCACATCGCGAGCCATGTGGTTGAAGCGCCTCGCCAGCAACTGCAACTCGCGTGGCCCGCTCTCCGGCAATGGTGGTGGCAAATCGCCTAGCCCAACCGCATCCGTCGCACGCGTCATGCGCGCCAATGGCCGCGTCAACCAGCGCGCGAGCAGCAGCGCGGTGAGCAACGAGGCCAATACGACAGCAGCTACCGCCGCCGCCACAACCCGCAACGGATACGCGCCGATCCGCTGGTGGCTGAAGCCGATGCGCAGAGTCGTCTCCGGAGTAGGCAGATCGACCCAGTACATTTCCGGATGGCTGCTGCGGGTGAGATGCGATTCGACGCCAGTGCGCTTGGCCAATGCCTTCTGCAACAGCGCCAGATACGGCAGATGCGTCTCCACGCCCGGCTGCGGGCCACGCGCCGGTTCCAACAGCAGCCGATGATTTTGCCGCAACTCGGTCTGGTAATCAGCACGAGTTTCTGGCGGCAACTCCACCCAGGTCTGCGTCACCAAGGTAATCAATGCCGCCAGATCTTCGGTGGCGCTGCGCGCCAGCGGCAGGCTTACGTACGCCACGAACACCGCCGCCAGTGCAATTTGCACCGCCAGGAAGGGAGCAGCGAGCGCTACTGCGGTCCGCCCGAACAGACCCAGCCGAAACCGTTTCATGGGCGCTGATCGCCATCTGGCGCAAACAGGTAACCCTCACCCCAGATCGTGCGAATAAACTGCGGCGATGCGGGATCGGTCTCGATCTTGCGGCGCAGGCGGGTTACCCGCACGTCGATGGAGCGATCGAACGGGGAGCGGTCGTAGCCCTTCAGCAAGTCGATCAGGCGATCTCGGCTGAGCACCTGGTTGGGGTGTTCGTTGAAAATGCGCAGCAAGGCAAACTCGGCTGACGTCAACGACAACTCCTCACCATCACGACTGATCCGATGCCCGACCGGATCGAGCCGGAACGGCCCAAACACACAGGTCTGCGGGGCAGCCAGCGCTTCGCCGGGCTGACTGCTGCGACGACGAAGTACGGCGCGAATCCGCGCCAGCAGCTCGCGCGGGTTGAATGGTTTGGCGAGGTAATCGTCGGCCCCCACTTCCAACCCGACGATACGATCGACATCTTCGCCGCGTGCCGACAGCATGATGATCGGCATCAATTGATCCGTGCGCAGCCGCCGTGCCAGCGTCAAGCCATCCTCGCCAGGCAACATCACGTCAAGCAGCAGCAGGTCGGGCTTGCGCAACCGCAGTTGTTCGAACATTTGTTCGCCGTCGCCGGCCAGCGCGACCAAATAGCCCTGTTCTTCGAGGTAGCGCGCCAGCCGCCGACTCAGATCGGGGTCGTCGTCAACGATCAGAATGTGCTCGCTTTTGTGCTCCATGGCGTCAACTGTGCGCGTAGATAGTTGCATTGCGCAAGCACGGTGGCGGCGGTGCTGCAACAACTTGTTACATCTTGAATGCGGTTGGTAATCGACGCGAAACCGCTGTCGCTCAGCGTGGCTATCGGCACCTGCACAGCGCCGCCCTCCCCTTGTGAAAGGAAATCGACCATGACCATCAAACAGACATTGATCGCCACCGCACTGCTCAGCGCCATTGCGTTTGCCGGCAATAGCGCCGCGCAGGACACCACCGACTACAGCGCGCTGAGCAACGAGCAATTGATCCAGTTGCGCAGCGAAGTGCGCAACATGAGCAGCGAGGATCAAACACGCTTTCGTACCGAGATGCAAAGCCGCGCCCGAAACATGACACCAGATGAGCGCACGCAAGCCGGATTCGGCCCTCCCGATACCAACGGCAACGGTGCGGGCCAGGGCCAGCAAACCCAGAAACGCGATGGTACCGGCAATCAGGATCGCACCATGGATCGCAAACGCGATGGTACCGGCAACCAGGATCGCGCCAACGACCGCACACGCGATGGCAGCCGTTATGGCGATGGCCAGGGAACTCGTCCACGGCAGGGTAGCGGGCGCGGCAAGTGATCCCGAAATGACAAGATCCAGCATGTGACATGACCCGACGTGCGGAACAATCGCCGTGCGCCGGGTCGCCACTGTCCGACACGCCGGCCTACGTCGGATCGGTGACAATGCAAGCAGGTTCGTCCTGAAGTAGGTCGGCTCAAAGCCCGCAGGGCTGGAGCCGACGAACAGAGAAACCACTCCGCAAGCTGCGGTGCGCGGTGTTGGACCCACGCCTTCGGCGCTTTACCCAACCTACGCGTGATTCGGGCCTTGCGGCGGCTTCCCGCCCACGCGCGAAATGCCACTCACACATCGTGCACGGTAACACCCTTGGCATCGCATACCCGCACCGCCACCGCGATGCCGGCGCGTACGCTCTGGGTGACCACGCAGAAGTTCTCGAACTGGGCGAGGATGCGTTCGAGGTTCTGGTACTGCGCGGCCGGTTCGGCCAGGTGCAGCACCACCTCGGCGCGCGGGATGCGCCAGCGGCCGTCGGCGTCGCGCTCGGTGTGGGCGGTGGCGGTGGTGCGCAGCGCGCCCGGCTGGTTCTTGAACTTGCGCAGCGCGAACAACAGGCTCGCCGACAGGCAGTTGGCCACCGCTGCCAACAACAAGCGCGACGGATTCGGGCCGTGATCCTGGCCCAGTGGCGGCGGTTCGTCGGTAATCAGATCATCGAATGCGCCGCCGTCGAAACGGATGCGGAACTCGTAATCGCCGGTTTGTTCGAGAGTGATGGCAATCGGTGTGGCTTCGCTCATGAGAAAACTCCTGTTGGTAGACACATTCCCAGCGGTGTCAGGGTCCAATGGCACTTCCTTGGCGTCGTCATGCCAGCCCCCGATTAAAGCATTCGAGGGCAGGCTACCGTTGGCATCCAGCACCTTGTGCTCTTGCTCAATCTCTTGAAGTCACTGGATTCCCGCCTTCGCGGGAATGACGAACCAAGGAAGCTCTGGCCTAAGGAAGTACCAGCGGTGTCGGGATCCCGGATTACACGCTGCGCGCTGATCCGGGCTACGGGATGACGCGATCCTCCGCATCGTAGCCCGGGTTAGGCGAAGCCGTAACCCGGGAACGGCAACGCGCCTCCAACATGGCGTAATACAGCAGCGGAATCACGATCAAGGTCAGTGCCGTCGCCACCAACAGACCGAAGATCAGCGCAATCGCCAGACCATTGAAGATCGGATCGTCGAGGATGAAGAATGCGCCCAGCATCGCCGCCAGCGCGGTCAGCACGATCGGCTGCGCACGCACCGAACAGGCCTCGATCACCGCACCTTCCAGCGCCTTGCCGCTGGCCAATGCCTTGTTGATGAAATCGACCAGCAGGATCGAGTTGCGCACGATGATCCCGGCCAGCGCGATCATGCCGATCATCGAGGTGGCGGTGAATGGCGCGCCCAGCAGCGCATGGCCGGGCATCACCCCGATCACCGTCAGCGGAATCGGCGCCATGATTACCAACGGCGCCAGGTAGCTGCGGAACTGCGCCACCACCAGCAGGTAGATCAACAGCAGGCCAACCGCGTAGGCAATGCCCATGTCGCGGAAGGTTTCGTAAGTGATCTGCCACTCGCCATCCCACTTCACGGCAAACACGTCGCTGCGCTCGGGCGGTGCGATGAAATGCTGGGCCATGCCATGACCCGCCAATGGCGTAGCGCGCACCTGCCCGACCAGATCGAACATGCCGTACAGCGGGCTGTCGCTGGCACCCGCTTCATCGCCAGTGACGTACACCACCGGCAGCAGATCCTTGTGCAGAATCGCGCCTTCCCAGCCGACGCGCTGCACCTGTACCAGTTCCGAGAGCGGCACCAGGCCACCTGCGCCGGTGCGTACGCGCAATGCCAGCAGTGCGTCCATGCTGGCCTGATCGCCGGCCGGCAGACGCAGCCGCACCGGCACCGCGTATTTGGACGCACCATCGCGCAGGTAGGTGGCATCAAAGCCGCTCAGTGCCAGTTGCAGGGTCTGCGCAATACTGGCCTGGCTCACGCCCAGATGCGCGGCGCGGGCGCGATCCACCACCACGATCTCACGCGGCGCATCGGCCTCCATGCTGGTGTCGATATCAACAATGCCCTCGGTAGTGGCGAAGCGCTCGCGCATGGCAGCCGCGACCGCGCGCGCATCGGCATCGGTTGGCGCGTAGATTTCCGCCACGATCGGCGCCAGCACCGGCGGCCCCGGCGGCACTTCCACCACCTTGACCGAAGCCCCGACTGTGGCGCCAATTGCCGCGAGAACCGGCCGCACCGCAAGCGCGATGGCGTGGCTCTGGCGGTGGCGCGCGTGCGCATCGAGCAGATTCACCTGCAAGTCGCCGATGTTGGCGCCGCGGCGCAGGTAATACTGCCGCACCAAGCCGTTGAAGGTCATCGGCGCCGAGGTGCCGGCATAGCCCTGGTAATCGCGCACTTCCGGCACCGCGTCGAGCGCCGTCGCCAGTTGCGCCAGCAGCTTGCTGGTATCCTCCAGCGTGCTGCCCTCGGGCAAGTCCACCATGACCTGAAATTCGCTCTTGTTGTCGAACGGCAGCATCTTCAACACCACCGCCTGCACCGCCACCAAACCCAGTGCCAGCAGCACCAGCGCGGCCATGCCGGCGAACAGCAGATGGCGGCGACGAGCGCCGGCGGTGCTGTCAAGAAACGGCCGCAGCAGGCGTTCGAAGAACTTGGCAACGACTCCGGCAAGTTTGGCCTGACGACTGCCGTTCGCGTCGGCATGGTCGCCGGTGTCCGCCAGCAAGTGCGCCGAGAGCCACGGCGTCAATACCAGCGCCACCGCCAGCGACAGCAGCATGCCGACGCTCGCGTTGATCGGGATCGGCCGCATGTACGGCCCCATCAGGCCGCTGACGAAGGCCATCGGCAACAGCGCCGCAATCACGGTGAAGGTAGCCAGAATGGTCGGCCCACCGACTTCATCCACCGCCGGCGCAATCGCCGCGCGCAGGCTGCTCGCGCCGCTACGCAAGTGGCGGTGAATGTTCTCGACCACCACGATGGCATCGTCCACCAGAATGCCGATCGCGAAGATCAGCGCAAACAGCGACACCCGGTTCAGGGTGAAGCCCATCGCCCACGAGGCGAACAGGGTCAGCGCCAGTGTCACCACCACGGCGGTGCCGACAATCACTGCCTCGCGCCAGCCCAGCGCCGCCAGTACCAGCAGCACTACCGCCGAGGTAGCGAAGATCAGCTTGTGGATCAGCTTCTCGGCCTTGGCGGTGGCGGTCTGCCCGTAATCGCGGGTGATCGTGTACTGCACGCCTTGCGGGATCAGGCTGCCGTGCAGCGCCTGCATCCGCTGTGCAATGGCAACGGTGATGTCGGCGGCGTTGCGGCCCGGCTGCTTGGCGATCGCCAGGGTCACTGCCGGGGCAATCCCGGCCGGGCCGACACGCTTCGCCGGCGCGCCGTGCCAGACATATTGCGTGGGCAAATCGGCGCCGCGCGTCACCTGTGCCACGTCGGTGAGGTACACCGGCTTGCCCTGATGCAGGCCAATCACCAACTCCGCGACGGCATCGGCGTCAGCGAGAAAGGTGCCAGCGGTCACCGGCACCACGCCCTCGCCAGCGATGCGCTCGCCGGCCTGGGTAACGACGTTGGCAGCACGCAGTGCACTCACCAGGTCCTCGCTGACCAACCCATAAGCCGCCAGCCGTGCCGCATCGAGTTGCACCAGCAGCGCGCGATCGGGCGCACCGAGGGTGTAGACGTCGCGGGTGCCGGGCACGCGCTTGAGCTCGGTCTCCAGCGTGTGCGCCACTTCCGCCAGTTCGGTGGCACCGCGTTCGCCGTCCTCGGTCCACAAGGTCAATGCCATTACCGGCACGTCATCGATGCCCATCGGTTGCAGCAGCGGCTGGCCGACGCCAAGCCCGGCCGGCGCCCAGTCGGCGTTGGCATAGACCTGGTTGTACAGCCGCACGATCGCGCTCTGGCGCGGCACGCCCACCTGAAATTCGACGGTGAGCACCGCCACACCGGGGCGGCTCGCCGAATAGACATGGCGTACGCCGTCGATTTCCGAGAGCACCTGTTCCAGTGGATAACTGACCAGATTCTCCACGTCCTCGACGCTGGCGCCGGGAAACGGCACGGTCACGTTGGCCATGGTCACATCGATCTGTGGTTCTTCCTCGCGTGGTGTTACCGACACCGCCGCCAAACCCAGCAGCAAGCCGGCCAGTGCCAGCACTGGCGTCAGTGGGTTGCCCTGAAACGCCTTGGCGATGCGACCGGAAAAGCCGAGCCGGTCAGTCATCGGCCGGCTCCCGCAATGCCGCCAGCGCCAGGCGCGCGGCATTGGGATCGAGCGCGATGCGTTCGCCCGTGCTCAACCCGGCCAGCACTTCCACCCGCTCGCCAAAACGATGGCCCAAGCGCAGTTGCCGCAACTGCGGCCCGTGTTCGCCCAGCACGTAAACACCGGCGATCTCGCTGCGCCGCACCAACGCGCTCAACGGCACCAGCAGGCGCTCAGCCACACCGATCACGAAGGCTGCCTTCACGGTCATGCCCGGATGCAGGCCGGTTTCGGCATCCGGCAACTCCAGGCGCACCTTGAAACTGTGGCTGGCCGGATCGGCGAACGGAAACACCACCATGCGCGCGGCGGCCAGGCGCTGGCCATCGGCCAGCAGCACCGACGCCTTGTCGTGTTCGCGCACCGCCAACATGTCGCTTTGCGGAATCTCCACATTCACCCGCAACTGATTGAGCGACAGCCCGGACACCAACGGCTGGCCCGGCCGCACCGTTTCACCCAATTCGACATGGCGCTGGGTAAGGATGCCCGAATACGGGGCGCGGATGACGGTGTAATCGACCTGTTCGCCGGCCTCGCGAATGGCGGCTCGCGCCGACTCCAGCGCTGCACGCGCGGCGTCGCGCTGCGCAGTAGCCTGATCGAGCTGCGCCCTGGCCACCAATTTCTTCTCAAACACCTCGGCGATGCGGCGGTAGTTGGCCTCGGCCTCGGTTGCGGCCGCCTGCGCCGCCGCCAGCGCAGCCTGAGCGCGGCGTTGCCCGGATTGCTGCTCCACCGCGGTAAAGCGCACCACCACGGCACCGGCCGGCACGTAATCGTTGACATCGTAAGGTAGCTCCAGCACGCGACCGCCGGTCTGTGCCGACAGCGTGGCCTGGTTGATCGCCTCGACCACGCCATCCCAGACCCGCTCGCGCAGCGCGCTTTCCGGTTGCAGCGTCAACGCCGCCAACTCAGGCGTTGCCCGCGCCGCTGGCGCTTCCGGCGCGCCAGCGCTGCACGCGACCAGCGTCGCAGCCCACAGCGGGCCGAGCAGACTGCGCCATGTGTTCATCGGAAGGCATTGCCTGGCTTGCAGCCCAGCGCCGCGAACAGCTTTGCCGCCGGACAGAACCCGGTAAACGCCGCTTGCAGCAGATTGAGACCGACAAACACCGTCAGCAGCAACCACCACGCTGAAACAAAGTGTGCCAGCACCACGCTGAGCAACACCACCACACCGGCAAATGCCAGCACCGCACGATCGATGTTCATGACGAACTCCCGTTGCATTGCAAATCAACTACCGCCACCGCTCAGGGCTTCGGCCACCCGCGACCGGACGACTTGAGCGTGCCCTTGTCATACACCAGCGGCTGGCTACCGGTATTGATCTTGCGCAAGTCATGGTGCTCAAACGCCACCGGTAGCGCGCATCGCGGTCAACTGCCGCCGCCCTTCGTCTCGAACCCGAAAATGCGGCCACAAACTGGCGTGCTTCCGCCACCATCAACCCGGCGCAACAGCCGTTCAGATAACTTCTCTAATTTAGTTGTAGCTTAATTACAAATCTCGTATGATGTCAAGCGACAATTCCAAGGAAACCCGCCATGTCTCTCACCGCCCAGCAACTGGTTGCACAAGCCCGAGCCGCCATCAGCGAAATCGATGGCGAACGCCTGCGCACGCTGCAAGCCGCTGGCGCGCCCGTGATCGATGTCCGTGAGCCCAGCGAATACGCCGCCGGCCATATTGCCGGCGCCGTCAACATCCCGCGCGGGGTGCTCGAGTTCGAGGTCGATGGGCACCCGGCCGTGAACTGCCGCACCGACCCCGCATTGGCTCATCGCGAGCAGCCCGTGGTGGTTTACTGCCGCAGCGGCGGCCGCTCGGCGTTGGCCGCCGAAGCACTCAAACGACTGGGCTTCAGCGAACCGCTGTCGCTGGCGGGTGGATTCATGGCGTGGGTGGATGCTGGTGGTGGTGTGGAAGGCGCGGCATAACCATGGCGACCCGTATCCGGCAAAAGCCGGCGCCCGCGGCCACGCGCAGTGCGGCGCATGAGATGGCTGGCCGGGCCGATGCCGCCGCCGACCTGCTCAAGGCGCTGGCCAACCCGCAGCGGCTGCGCATCCTGTGTCTGCTGCATGACAGCGAGATGTCGGTCGGCGAACTCAACCAACACGTCGATCTGAGCCAGTCGGCACTGTCGCAGCACCTGGCCGTGCTGCGCGAAAAGACTTTGGTGCAAACCCGGCGCGACGCGCAGACGGTCTACTACACCTTGGCGCCGGGCCCGGTCAGCGCGATCATCCACACCCTGCACGGCATCTATTGCGCGGATTGTTGAGCGCGCGGCGACGGTGCGCAGGCGGTTTTCGGCGCCGCCAGCACACAACGCTCGGCAAACGCCGCAGCCTCACGGCTGTTTGAACGGCCCGGTGCGGCCGCGCGCCCGATCCGACTGCACCTCGTACCAGATGGCGTTGAGGATGCCGACACTGCACGCCAGCGCGAGACCCAATATCCAGGTGAAATACCACATCAGTACAGATCCTCCGATTCGACGACGTGTTGGCGGGTGACCTGACCGCGCATCACGCGGAATGCCCACGTGGTGTAAGCCAGCACGATAGGCAGCAGCACGGCAGTGGCAAGCAGCATGATCTGCAAGGTCAACGCGCTTGACGACGCATCCCAAACGGTCAGCCCATGTGCAGGATGGCTCGATGACGGCAGCAGGAACGGAAACAGGCTGAAGCCGGCAGTGAGAATGATGCTGGCAACACTCACGCCGCTCGCCACCAGGGCAAAGCCGCGGGAAGGCAAGGTCAGCACCCCAAGCAAGCCAACGGCCGCCAGCACTGGCGCGACAAGGATCCACGGATGCGTGCTGTAGTTGTTGAGCCAAGCCCCCGCCTGCACGCTGACGTGCTTGTACAACGGATTGGAAGCAGCGAGCGGATCGATAACACTCGTAACAACCTGCCCGTCGAGGCTGACCAACCAGACGCCAGCGGCCGCGAAAGCCGTCGCGGTAACCATCGCCGCAACGCGGGCGATGCGCCGCGCACGCGCACCCACCGGGTCTTCGACACGCATCGCTGCAAAGCTGGCGCCATGCATCACCAGCATCGCCAGGCTGACGACACCAGCCAGCACAGCGAACGGATGAAACAAGTCGAACAGCCCGCCGTCGTAGCTCACCCGCATGTCGTCGCTGAACTGAAACGGCGCGCCCAGAAACAGGTTGCCGAAGGCCACGCCGAACACCAGCGCCGGTACCGCACCGGCGATGGTCAAGGCCCAGTCCCAAGTATTGCGCCAGGCCGGATTCGGCAGCTTGTTGCGGAACACGAAACCCACCGGACGCAAGATCAACGCCAGCAATACCAGCAACAGGGCGAAGTAAAAACCCGAAAACGACGCCGCATACAGCGCTGGCCAGGCGGCAAAGATCGCGCCGCCACCGAGGATGAACCAGACCTGGTTGCCTTCCCAGTTGGGCTCGATCGCCTGGATCACCATGCGCCGCTCGACATCGTCCCTGCCGAGCAGGCGCAGGATCGCACCAACGCCAAGATCGTAGCCATCGGTCAGTGCGAAGCCGATCAGCAGTACCCCCAGCAGCAGCCACCAGATTTCGCGCAACGTTCCATAGTCGAACATGATCAACTCCCGTCAGTCGGTCAACGCGGAATGGCTGGTGGCGGGATCTTGCCCCTTGCGCGGCCAGTAGCCGAGCCCATCCGGGCCAGCCTTGATGGTGCGTCGGAGCAAAAACACGTCGACCACCGCCAGCGTGGTGTAGAGCACGACAAACCCCAGCAGGCTCAGGGTGACTTCGCCCGCACTGCGGCTGGACACGCCGAGGAAGGTCGGCAGCACACCATCGATCGCCCACGGCTGGCGACCGTATTCGGCCACCACCCAACCCAGTTCAGCGGCCACCCACGGCAGCGGCAGGCTCCACATCGCGATGCGCAGAAAACGCGGGCTGTCGAGCCGGCGCGTCGCCGACAGGTAGAACGCGGTCGCGAACAGCGCGATAAAGAAAAATCCGAGCCCGACCATGACCCGAAACGACCAGAACAGCACCGGTACGTTGGGCACCGTGTCCCACGCCGCACGATCGATGATCGCGGCATCGGCCTTGGCCGGATCGTCGACGTAGCGCAGGGTCAGCAAACCGTAGCCGAGGTCGTCGGCGAGCGCCTGGAATGCCTGCTGCTTGACGAGATTGGTGCGGTCGGCACGCACTGCCTGCAAGGCGGCATGGGCTGCAATGCCGTTTTCGATGCGTTGCCGATTGCGCGCCACCAACTCGCGGATACCAGCGACCTCACCATCGAGCGAACGCGTGGCAATCAGGCCCAAGGCCCAGGGAATGCGCAGCGCCGCCGTGGTCTGCTGCGTATCGCGATCGGGGAAGCCAAACAAAGTGAAGCTGGCCGGCGCCGGCTGGGTTTCCCATTCTGCCTCGATCGCCGCCACCTTCATCTTCTGGTCGGCCGACGCGGTGTAACCACTTTCATCGCCCAGCACCACCACCGACAGCGCCGAAGCAAGGCCGAAACTGGCTGCCACCGCCATCGAGCGACGCGCGAATGCCTGATTGCGACCACGCAACAGGTAGTACGCACTGATTGCCAAAACGAACACCGAGCCGGTGACGTAGCCGGCGCTGACCGTGTGCACGAACTTCGATTGCGCCACCGGGTTGAACACCACCGCCGCGAAGTCGGTGACTTCCATGCGCATGGTCTCGAAATTGAAGCGAGCACCGACCGGATTCTGCATCCAGCCGTTGGCAATCAATATCCACAAGGCCGAAAGGTTGGCGCCCAACGCGGTCAACCAGGTGACGGCAAGGTGCTGCAACGTGCTCAAGCGATCCCAGCCGAAGAAGAACAGCCCCACCAGGGTGCTTTCGAGGAAGAATGCCATCAAGCCCTCGATCGCCAGCGGCGCGCCGAAGATATCGCCGACGTAGTGTGAGTAGTAGGCCCAGTTGGTGCCGAACTGGAACTCCATGGTGATGCCGGTGGCCACCCCCATCGCGAAGTTGATGCCGAACAGCACACCCCAGAAGCGCGTCATCTGGCGCCAGATCACACGACCGGTCATCACGTACACGCTTTCCATGATCGCCATGATCAACGCCAGACCAAGCGTCAATGGCACGAACAAAAAGTGGTAGAGCGCGGTGACGGCAAACTGCAGTCGCGACAGATCCACGACATGCAGGTCGATCAGGGGCGGGTCGATCATGGGGTGTTGCCTTGCAGTTGGAGTCGTTCGGAGATGGCGGCCGCATCGATGTCGGGGCGATGCGCGGCAGAAAAGAAGAGGGTAAACAGCCCCGCCAGCAAGGCGAGCTTGACCAGCAGCATCCAGCCAATGTGACGACGCAGGCGCGCGAACCAACGCGCAGCATCCGGTGGCGGCACAGGCAGCTTGGTGCGCATGCGACGAACCTCCCACGCTGGCCGGAGAACCGACCAGATTCAGGGCGAATCATATCATTATTAAGGAAATTAGCAATATCTAATGTTGCTGCTGCACTGATTGCCACCCGCGCAAAAATGCGCAATGCCAAGCCGTGCTGAGCGCGCCTCTTGCGCGCAAGACGCTGGCAAGATCGTTCGCTGGTAACGCCCGCCGCGCGATGGTGAACGGGCGCGTGCCCCGGGTTTCGCCGGCACTGCGTGCCCCGGGTTTCGCCGGCACTGCGTGCCCCGGGTTTCGCCGGCACTGCGTGCCCCGGGTTTCGCCGGCACTGCGTGCCCCGGGTTTCGCCGGCA
>Ga0100394_1000250_pt1 | contig 44412 bp, 26 predicted proteins | sample CryGeymeta201518_FD_81549 | JGI IMG/M metagenome (GOLD analysis project Ga0100394, IMG submission 81549) | Groundwater microbial communities from Crystal Geyser aquifers in Utah, USA - Crystal Geyser metaG 2015-18 | ecosystem: Environmental > Aquatic > Deep subsurface > Groundwater | place: USA... | reverse complement strand
TGAACAGAAGCTGGTAGATGCACCAGCCAGTGTGTCGGTAGTGACACGTGAAGACTTGCAAAACAAGCCATTTACCAGCTTGGCAGATGCGCTGCGCGATATCGAAGGTATTGATGTCGGCAGCGGCCAGGACAAAAACGGCAATATTAGCATTACCATGCGAGGTCTTCCTTCTGACTACACATTGGTACTGATTGATGGCCGCCGTCAAAGTGATGTTGGTGATATTGGCCCAAATAACTTCGGTAACAGCCAATTTATGTATATGCCACCGCTAGAAGCTATTGAGCGAATTGAAGTGGTACGCGGCCCAATGTCTACCTTGTATGGTGCTGATGCCATTGGTGGCGTTATTAATATAATCACCCGCAAACAATTAAACAGCAACCATGGCAGTATCACCCTAAGCAGTAACCTGCAACAGGACAGTCAGTATGGTGACGACAAAAAGGCCGACTTTTACCTTACCGGTCCTGCTGGAGCGAAAGGCTTAACCTATGCGCTACGCGGCAGTATTTATGACCGCTCAGCAAGCGAGCCAACCTACAGTGAAAATCTACCTTTGCCTGACGGCTCTATCTGGGAGGACGAAGGTAGCTTTGGTGATAAAAAAATTGTTGCGGCGAAAAATTGGAATTTGGGCGCAACGTTAAATTACGCTATTAACGATCAGCAATTTATCAGCATGGAATACGATATCGCTAAACAGCGCTATGACAACACTGAAGGCCAAACGGGCACCTTAGATAGCCCGGTAAGCTTGTGGCGCGCTAGTAGCGCTGGCATTATCCAACCGCGTGTCGGTTATACCCCCTACCAGCGTGTCGAGCGTGAACAGCTGGTTCTAGCGCATGTCGGCCGGTTTGACTTTGGCACACTTACCAGCAGTATCACGAAAAGCCGTAGTGAAAACTTTGGTCGTTCGCTGCCGCTAACGGTCGAAGAACGCACGGTATTACAGTCTATATGGAACCAAGCTATTATTGACCAGGGTAAAAACAAACCGTTACTTACTGAGCAATTGGTAGCGCAACTGCAAAACCAGTTCTTACCAAGACCCATGCGCACACTCCAAATAGATAATCTGATTGTAGATACCAAGCTGGAATCACAGTACAAGGACCATTACTTTGTTGTGGGCGCGCAGTACTTAAATGCTGAAATGGAAGATGGTGTTTTTGGCATGTACGGCGACGGCTTTCGTGACGGCACGCAGCAAACTCATCGTCAGTTGGCGGTATTTGCCGAAAATAACTGGGAGTTTCACCCTCAATTCACAGCAACACTTGGTGCTCGCTTTGATGATCACAATATTTTCGGTGGGCAATTCAGCCCACGCGCATACTTAAACTACCGACCTTCGGAGCAGTGGACCATAAAAGGTGGCGTAAGCACCGGCTATAAAGCCCCTAAACCGAATCAGTTATTTGCAGGTATTACCGGTTTTGGTGGTCAGGGAGTTAGTCCCTTTGTTGGTTCACCCGATCTACAACCGGAAACCAGCGTAAATTACGAAATTGCTGCCTATTTCAGTAATAAGGCATTCAGCGGTAATGTCACCCTGTTTTACAACGATTTTAAAGACAAAATCATCAATCAGGATAATCTACCAAACTGCGAGACGGTGACGGCCAACACGCCCTGTGTCGACATTGGCCCTGGTTGGGCAGATCTGGGATACAACAACTTTACCCAAGCTGCAAATATTGATAAATCTGCAACACGTGGGATAGAGCTGGCGGGTAAATATCTGTTTAGCAACAGCATTAGCCTGAATGCGAATTACACCTATACTGACAGTGAAGTGAAAAGTGGTCGCGATGCAGGTTTACCACTTGTTAGCACACCCAGAAATATGCTCAACGCCACATTTAACTGGCAAGCACTAGAACCACTTAGTCTGCAACTGATTACTGAAATACGCAGTGAACGCTTTCGCGGTACGGCTAATGTAAGCGGCCCAACGGGACCGGAAACAACTAAGCTATATTACAAAGCTTATCAGCTACTGCATTTGGCCGCGCATTACCAGCATTCAGAACAACTAAGTTTTAACGCCCGCATAAACAATTTACTCGATGATGACTTGTCCAGCCGCACCTGTTTATTGGCCGATACTGCAGATACCTATAACTGCACGTCAGACTATAATACCACTGAAAAAGCCCGCAGTTTGTGGTTGTCGCTGAGTTACAAATTCTAGTGTAACACCTATCGATAAAACCGGTTAACTATCAACTAACCGGTTTTATCATTTTCAAATGCGGAATATCATCTTCTAAGTAAGGTTCACTTGCCGGTTTAAAACCTAAATCCTGATAAAATTGCTGTAAATAGCACTGGGCAGAAATGTGAATGTCGGTATCTGGCCATAGCTCCGATGCAACCGATAACGTTCTTTCAACCAATACTTGCCCCAGCCCTAAACGACGTGCCGTTTGCGATACACATACCCGCCCTACTCCAGGGAAGCCATCAAAACTTACACCCGGCGCCAACACGCGTGAATAAGCAATCACCTTGTCACCTTTCTTCAATATGATATGACGGGTTTGTGGGTGTAAATCTTTGTCATCCAATTCCGGATAAGGGCAATTTTGCTCCACTACAAACACATCTACCCGCAGCTGCAACAGCGAATACAAGGTTAACGTGTCCAGCTCGGCAAAGGTCTGCACTTGCCATTGCATAGTTATTTATCCCTTTTAGTCAACTTTAACAGCACTATAACAGAGCCGGGTAAGGCTTCGCCAGAGGCAGACTAAGAGCTCGCATTGCCCCTTCGTATTTCCCTTCAAAATTAAGGTTTGATTGATTTAACCAACGTACCCAAAATAAAAGAAAGCAGTGCAAAAACGCATCACAAATCACAAAAATGCTATTTTACTGTAACTAAACTGCCATTAATTACCGGTTAAATGGGGCCACCTAATAATCCGTTTTATTCCGGAGCATAATAATGTCAGACCAAAGCAAGCACGTAAGCATCGACAACTCAGGCGTGGACCCACAAACAAACTTCTCACTAAACCCTACTTTTGCTGCCATTGTTGACAGCCGCATGGCGCGTCGCAATTTTTTAAAAGGTAGCGTTGGTGCTGCCGTTGCGGCCTTTATCGGCGGTTCGTTAGTGGGCTGCAGCAGCGATGATGATGAACCGGTTGCCGTTGTACCACCAGTGACAGCTGCCCCCTTATTGGGCTTTACAGCCATTGCCGCGGGCCGTTCCGACAGCATAGTAGTACCAGAAGGCTACACCGCGCGTGCATTTTTACCCTGGGGTACCCCGCTAACTGGCAGCTACCCCGCGTTTTTAGCTGACGCCAGCAACACAGGCGAAGATCAAGAGCAACAAGTAGGTATGCATCATGATGGCATGCACTTTTTCCCAATTGATGCGCGCAGTAACGGTGAAAGCTCAACAGAAGGCTTGTTGGTATTCAATCACGAGTACATCGATAACAACCTGGTACACACTAACGGTATTGAAACTGTGCCGCGTATTGCCGATGAAGCACGCAAAGAAATTGCTGCTCACGGCGTGTCTGTTGCTCACATACAACAGCAAGCTGATAGCAGCTGGGCGTTAGTAAATAACAGCCCATTTAACCGCCGCATTACCGGAGCCACACCAATGGAACTGGCTGGCCCCGTGCGTGGAAGTGCTAACGTAGTCACTAAATACAGCCCTGATGGCAGCCGTACCCGTGGCACGCTAAATAACTGCGGGAATGGCTATACGCCTTGGGGCACCTATTTAACGTGTGAAGAAAATTGGGCTGGGTATTTTGTCAATACCGACGCTGATAAGCCTCGTGAGCATAGCCGCTATGGCGTATCTGGTAGCAACGGTCGCTATTTCTGGGAAACCGCAACTCCCACGGCAGATCAGTACCAACGCTTTAATGCCAGCAAGGTTGGCGCAGATGCAACAGAAGACTATCGCAACGAACCCAATACCTTTGGCTGGATAGTGGAAATTGACCCGTTTAACCCAGACAGCGTACCTCAAAAACGTACAGCATTAGGTCGCTTTGGCCATGAAGGTGTTATTTTTGGTAAGTTGGAAGAGGGTAAACCGGTTGTTGTATACTCTGGAGATGACTCTACCTTTGAATATATCTACAAGTTCGTTTCCAACGCGCCGTATTACAAAACTACTGCCGGTGGCCACCTACTAAATGATGGCACCTTGTATGTCGCACGCTTTAATGACGACGGCAGTGGCGAATGGCTACCACTTGATATCAATAATACCGACTTTGCGACTAAAGCGGCTGAGGCTGGCGTGAACTTTAACGATCAAGCCGATGTGTTGCTTAATACCCGTTTAGCCGCAGATATAAGCGGTGCAACCAAGATGGACAGACCTGAATGGGGTGCCGTTCACCCAGAAACCGGCGAAGTATATTTCACCTTAACTAATAACAGCCGTCGTACCGAGGAGCAAACCGATGCGGCTAACCCTCGCGCTGCCAATGTGACTGGCCATATTATTCGTTGGAATGAACGTGATACGCAAGCAGCGACCACATTTGACTGGGATATATTCCTATTAGCCGGTGACGTAGGTACCGCAACACCCGGCACCGAATTAACATTAACGGCTGACAACCACCTGGCTAGCCCCGATGGCCTATGGTTTGATAAAAATGGTTTGCTGTGGATCCAAACGGACATGAGCGGTTCGCAACAAGGTGAAGGCCCTTACGGCAATAACCAAATGTTGGTTGCCGACCCGGTGACACGTAACATTAAGCGTTTTCTGGTAGGCCCTACTGATTGTGAAGTTACGGGTATCAGTGCCACGCCGGATATGAAAACACTGTTTGTTAATATTCAACACCCGGGTGACAGGTCCAAGCCCGACAATTTCACCAGTCACTGGCCAGATGGTGGTAACAGCCGCCCACGTTCAGCCACTGTTATTGTGACAAAAGATGATGGTGGAGTTATTGGTAGTTAATGCCTAATGTTCTGGCCGGCGCAATAACGCTGCCGGCCAATTTTGTTGCAGTACCTGGTCACGCACAAAGTCGGCTAACTGCGTTTCGGGTATCGGCCTGGATAAATAATAGCCTTGAGCTAAATCGCAGTGATATTGCTGCAATAACTGTAAATGCGCTAAGCTCTCTACGCCCTCAGCCACCACCTGCAAGCCAAGCTTTTGAACCATAGCAATAGTTGACACAATGATCTGATAGTCTGACGAGCTTTCAAGCATGGCCATCACAAAACTTTTATCAATTTTTATAGTATCAACTGGCATTTGCTTGATGTAGTTTAACGACGAGTAACCGGTGCCAAAATCATCAATAGCAAAACGAAAACCCATTAATTTTAACTGATGCATCGCATCCAGCGTTTGACTGACATGGCTGACTAACGTACTTTCGGTCAGCTCCAGCTCAAAATGTGAAGCGCTTAACTGATACTTCTGCAAAATATCCGCTAACCGAAGCGCGAAATCAGGCTGCAAAAACTGATCAGCTGCAACGTTTACGGCAATAATCACGTCATGCAATCCCAGTCCCATTAGATCGAGATAACGCTGACAGCTGCGTTCAAATACCCAATACCCTACATCAACAATAAGCTGGGTTTGCTCCAGAACACTAATAAATTCGTCTGGTGGCACCAAACCTCGCGTCGGATGCTGCCAGCGTAACAATGCTTCAAAACCAAACAAACGTCCACTGCGTAAGTCGACTTGCGGCTGCAAACTCAAACTAAACTGCTGCTGCGAAATGGCCTGACGTAACTCGACCTCTAACTGCAAGCGGGCAGCCAAATCCGACGACATTTTTTCATTAAAAACAACGTAACAGTTTCGACCATTATTTTTTGCCTGATACATCGCCAAATCAGCCTGACGAATCAGCTCATCCCCGCCGTACTGCGGATTATTGGTATAGCTAATGCCAATACTGGCACTCAGTGTCACCGCAACATGTTCAAGGGTAAAGGGAGTGGTAAATTGCGCCATCACACTAACTGCCAATTCTTCAATCTGGCTTGGTGAATCAAGGTGAGATAACACAATAACAAACTCATCGCCACCAAAGCGACACACCACCTCAGCCGCAGACGTTACAGCGCGCAGCCTCTGGCTGGTTTCAATTAACAACTGGTCGCCAATGGCATGACTTCGACTGTTATTAACCGTTTTAAATTTATCCAGATCAAGAAAAAGCAAGCCGACATAACCGGTGCGTTGCGCTAACGATGCCAGCGCCTGCTGGATCTGATAGTGCAGCATATTGCGATTTGCCAAGCCGGTTAACGTATCGAACATCGCCATCCGTTCCAAACTTGCCGTATTGTCAGCCAACTGCAAATCAAGGTGTTCAAGTTCGTGACTTAATCTCAGCACCGAGTCATTAAATGTATTGAGTTCATCCTGAAACATACCCGGTTTACCAAGGCTTTGCTGCCTAAACTCTGCGTAACGCCGTTGTGCTAGCAAAGGTAGTGCAGCGGCGAGCTTCAATATCCGGCGGCTGATACGCCGCGTGATATACAAAATCAGTAATAGCACGGCAATAAAGCAACTACCGGCAACAGTGAAAATTTGTTGCTCATAGCGTTGTTTGTCTTGCATTCCCTGAGTAACATCTTCAACCATCAGTAAAAAATGCGTCTCTTCAGCTTGTTGATTTAGTAGAATAAGATGCAAAAAATAACTACTGTTATCGAAAAAGATAATAACGCCATCACGTAAAATCGTGTCAACGCTCATATCATCTGGCACATATTGCGCAATACGTCTCATCTGCTCATGATCGGAAGCCTGCAACACTGCGAATTGCTGCGCCAAAGTATCACCTGGTCGACGTTTTAGTATTGCCACTTCAGTGCTTAGCGTTCGATGCAAGCTAAACAGGACATCCGTTAACGTGGTTTCCAGTACCAAAATAGCAACATCACCGTGGCTATTGAGTAAAGGTAAGCTAAGCGATTTAGTACAATGCTTATCGCAATGGATGTTAGATATTGGCCTCTGTTCAAGCAGGGTTTGTTGCACCAACGCGTGCGCATCATCTTGTGCTATATCGCCTTGACGCAGCTGTACTTGCCCATCGTAAAATAGACTAAACCCTTGAACGGCATAATTCATTTGTAAAGAGTCAGCTTGCAAAGCTAAAGCGTGCGAAAAGTCGCCGAAATGTGCTGCTTCATGTAAATTCTGTAAATCAGCAAAGCTTTGCATCCAGCTTAACAACTGCTGGTCAACTGACTGATTATAAAGTTGGAAGTACTGCTGTCCTTGAGCTTTACGCTGCGCTTGCTGCCGGTTAAACTGCTGATTCATATGTAGTAATGACAAACTGGTAAACCAAGTAATCAATACCAGCAAAATACTCAGCAGCAAAATGAGCATTTTCCACGACAAGCTTAGATAGCGCATCGCTGTTAGAACCTATACATCAACTGCACAGCATACAGCTGCCAGTACTCTCGGGTGTTCACCGCTAAGTTTGGTATCACTACCGGGGCAACACGGCCAGTCCCTTCCATCCAATGTATTTCGGCACTTAGCTGTAGCGTCGGGGTGAAGTCGTAACTTAAACCTGTCCCTACAGAATACTGATAGGCAAAATAAGCCGGTACTGTTCCACCGCTGTTTTGACTAAACAGGGTTCCACGACGGTCATCTTTATTGAGCACCATATAATCCAGCGCCATAAACCACTTTAACTGTGAAGTATTGCGATACTGAGCCAACAAGTAGGCCCCCTGCCCCATTTGATCTTGATGAAATTGAGGTGCAAAAAAGCCATCAATAAGCAAACGTTCTTGCTGAAGCTCAGTGGAAAACTCCCATTTTTCTAACTGGTAGCGCACATTTGCCATGACACGCTGCACTGTAAAATCTGCTGGCGCAAAAATATCATCAACAAGCGCTGTATAGCTAAAATTTGAATCTAACAAAGACACACCAAAAGTAAGTCGGCTCATAGCAGGCTGCCAATACACGCTAGCTTGATGTACAAAATCTTGTTTAACTGATCCCCGTACCGCAGCCCCTAATAAAGTTCGGGTTTGTTGATCAGAAATAGGTGCAGAACCCCAACTCCAGTTGAACGTAACGTCACCTACATCGCCGCTATGGCGAGCTTGCATGGCAATACCATCACTGCCAACAGCAATATCGCGAAAGGCGTCAAAGTAAACCGATTGTGGCAGAACAATAGAAGGGCGGGTAAAAGGGACATCGCGTGTACTGGAATATAACCAATGCTGATTTTTAAACCGACCTATATAGATATTAGCTTGCCAATCTAACGAGTTATACAGGTTCCAATCGGCAAATAAATAATCTAACCGCATCCCTGGCGGATAGCGGTTACCGCCATTTAAATACACTACCTGACCGGCAAGGCTAAACGATGGCGACAACGAAATGCAGGTATTTAGACCCAGCTCTGTCAATTCCGCCGACCAGCCTTCATCGTTATTTACAAAACTACTGTGCTTAGCATTAATGAGCCCTTGGGCAACAAAACCATTCCATTCAACATTGGCATCCTGTGCCCAGCTCAATTGCAGTAATAAAGACATGCAACTGGCCACTGCAGTTGCAAAAGCATACTTAGTAGTCAATGCGAAGCTCCTTTAATCCAGCGTCTGGGCTTTGTTGCTCAATGTAGCCAATGCTACCCGGTGTGTTGGACAAGATACGCAGCATGGCATCGAAGTCTTCGGCGACTACAGGGCGATTACCGATGCCAGAAAAACTCAATTTGTCCCAGATATTGTTCAGCTGATAAGGAAATAGTCGAAGTTGCTCCCGACTAAAGCGCTGATGAAGTTCATTGGAAGCTGGCAGGATAACAACCGTGATTGGCGAGCCATCCGGCCATTGCGTCTGGCGCATAGTAAAAATACCACGGAGCTGCGGTTGAGTAAGCGCATCCAGCGGTACTGACGTATTGACAACAACCGAAGTGGCGCTAAGCCAACACGGTGTTAAAAGGCATAATAACAGCCAACTTTTCATGTTTTTACCAAGGTAACTTGGTTAAAACGCTGTATACAGTGCGCTTCATCGTTAATATGATACTCGAATTAACGCCCACGAAAACCGCAGGCACTTTTACGAAATATCATTCTAGCAGAGCTACTTAGATTATGCCGTGCTAGTGCTGAAACAAATTAATGATTATTTTACGCGCTGTTGCAACCGGCCATTTACAGGACGCTGCCCATCGCGGTGTCCAGTCTTAGCAATCTTTGGTTTTTTGGGCTTGTAAGGTTTAGCATTCGGCTGTGATTGTACCAAAGCATTTACTGGTGCAAAGCCTTCCATCACTTGCCGCGGGATCTGTTGTTTAATCAGGCGCTCAATACCTATCAGCTCTTTGGCTTCGTCAGCACACACCAGTGAAATGGCATGCCCGGCGGCACCCGCGCGTCCGGTACGGCCGATACGGTGCACATAATCTTCGGCTACATTAGGCAATTCAAAATTTACTACCTGTGGCAATTGATCGATATCCAAACCTCTGGCGGCAATATCGGTAGCAACTAAAGCTCTGATTGTACCGGCTTTAAAGTCCGCTAATGCTTTAGTGCGAGCGTTCTGGCTTTTGTTACCGTGAATAGGGGCAGATTTAATTCCTGCGGCATCCAGGTGCAAGCTCAACTTATTCGCCATATGCTTTGTTTTAGTAAAAATAAGCACTTGCTGCCAATTATTGTCACTTATCAGCTTAGTGACTAAAGCCGCTTTACGGTTTTTATCAACCGGGTATATCAGCTGCTCAACACGCTCAGCGGTGGTATTAGCCGGACTTACTGAGACCTCTAACGGGTCATTCACCAAGCCTTTCGCTAATTTGCGGATATCATCAGAAAAAGTGGCTGAAAACAGCAAGTTTTGCCGTTTCTTTGGCAGCAAGGCCAGCACTTTTTTAATGTCATTAATAAAGCCCATATCAAGCATACGGTCGGCTTCATCCAAAACCAGCACTTCAAGCTGGGTAAAACGCACCGCATTTTGCTGATACAAATCTAACAAGCGCCCTGGCGTTGCAACTAAAATATCTACACCGCGACGCAGTGCCATCATTTGGGGGTTAATTTTTACACCACCAAAAACAACAGCACTTTTTAATGTTAAATACTTACCGTACATGGCAACACTTTCAGCCACTTGCGCCGCCAACTCTCGTGTTGGCGTTAAAATAAGTGCCCGCGCCTGATTGGGTTGTACTTTAGGGCCATCTGTTAGCATGTGTAGCAGCGGTAAGGTAAAGCCAGCCGTTTTGCCGGTTCCTGTCTGCGCTGCCGCCATAAGATCGCGCCCAGCCAGTACGGCAGGAATAGCTTGTTGTTGAATAGGAGACGGCGTGGTGTAGCCTTTGTCAGCAATCGCCTTTAACAGCGCCGGTGCCAGGTTTAAATCAGTAAATTGCATGCGATATCCCGCAGTTATTGCTGCGAGCGAAACCTGCCGCAGCTGCAGTTGCCTCCTGTACGAAGGGCCGCGCAGCTTACAGCAAATACCCTATTACTGCGAGAGATAATCGCTTTTGCCGTTGATTTTGTGTCAGATTTGTTTACAGCCACAACGCAGTCAATCGCTTAAAAATTGACCATTTCTCGTATATCCATGCACTTATAGACACTGGCACCCTTTATGCTTTCTCAAATTGGTAAAGTTGTAAATTCGATCTAAAAATTGAGGTGGTTCTTATGAAATACTTTAAACGGATTTTACTTTCATCCGCTGTTTTTGCCTGTTTTTCGTCACAGGCAGCACTCATCGTAAGCTACGGTGGTCAAGCTGCTACTGATGGTTCCGGTCTTACCAGTAATCTGATCGATCCCTCTAACTTGCTTAATCCCGCTAACGGTTTCTTTATTGAAACCTTTGATAATGCTACACAAATGATTGGATTTGGCGTTGGCAGCTCTGCATACAATGACCCAACACAAAACAATCAAATGGGCTGCACCGTTAATGCTCTGTTTGCTGGTTCTGCTATTCAGGTTAACACGTCAGGTTCTGATGCTTTTAACGTTAGAAAAGGCAGTGCTGGTTATGCTGCAACCCCGGCCAATGATACAACATGCTTTGGTTATACCCCGGCACAAGGCGGCACACTGCCATCTTGGATCACCATTGACTACAGTAATATCCTAACTGCAGGTGTTGGTATTAATTACCTTGGCGTTTATTTCGGGTCCATTGATACCTATAACTATATCGAATTTTTTGATGCCGAAGGTAACCTGATAGAAACGTTAACCGGCCCACAAATCTTAGGCAACAATGGTGGTAGCAGCGGTAATCAGGTGCAACCAGGGTCAAACGTCTACGTTAACATTTCTAATTTTGCCGGCACTGGCTTCTCCAGTTTTCGCTTTACATCAACAGGGGTAGCCGCTGAGTTTGATAACATTGTTGTAGGCTTATCTAACCGGCCGTCTCAAGTACCAGAACCAGCTAGCTTGTTGCTGTTAGGTTTAGGTTTACTTGGGTTAAATCGCAGAAAAATCAAACATTAAGCAAAAAGCCTAAAGTAACAAAAAGCCAGCACCGCTGGTTTTTTTGTTTCTGGATATCGACCACCGTAATGAATAATGTAAAACATTAATTTCGTTCGCTATTATCAATACGAGTATGGCAGGATAAGCTATGTTTTATCATCCGCAGTATTTAGTCAACGCGAGTAGTTGAGGTGCTTTTATGTTTGGAATAACCACTGGTCTAAAAACCAGAATAGAACAATTAGAACAGCAGTTAGTGCAACAACAAACACTGCATCAACAGGACAAACAACAATGGCAGCAAGAGCTTAACACTTTACAGCAACATATCACCGAGAATGAGGCAGCATATACGTTAAATGTTGAACGCTCGAAGATACAGCTATTAGGTGGCAATATGCTTAATGCTATCCGCGACGCCATCCTGGAAAATTCCGGCGAGTTGGACAACGAAAAACTCGTTTTATCTGAATTGGACGGCTTATTTAACCAAACTCGGTCAGCAATTGGCAATTTGAAAAATCGAGCCAGTCATTTAAACGACCATGCTGAAAAAAGCATGGCAACAGCAGATGCACTTAATGAGTCAGCAACAGGCATCAGCCAGTTAGTTTCCTCAATTCAACAAATTTCAGAGCAAACTAACTTATTAGCACTAAACGCTGCGATTGAAGCAGCAAGAGCAGGAGATGCAGGTAGAGGCTTTGCCGTTGTTGCCAGTGAAGTGCGACAGCTTGCCATTAATGCACATGATGCCAGTGCAAACATTGAACAACTCGTTGCAAAGGTCATCGCTCAGACCGAGCAAATAAAGCAAGTCGTGCTAACCAATCAGCAATGCTCATCAGACATTGGTACATCGTCTGAACAAATAGACCAAGTAGTGTCCCATGTACTAAAAAGTTCCGGCAACATGCAACATGTTATTGGTGATGCCGCTGTCACAGCATTCTTAACTACCGTCAAGCTTGATCATGCAGTATGGAAAAATAACGTGTACCGTATTATCGATAGTAACGACCACACCGCCACCATTGACAGCCATACAGAATGCCGTTTAGGTCGTTGGTATCAAAGTGAAGGCCAGAAATTTGCCAGCCTACCCGCATTTCGTTACATTGAGGAACCCCATAAAGCAGTGCACATAGCGGGTAAAGCAGCTGTACAAGCACTAATGAATAATGACAACGTAAGTATGATTGGTGCTTTACAGCAGATGGAGCAAGCCAGTTTAAATGTGGTGCAAGCCATCGATAACTTGCTACAACAAACTAACAATTCAATTTAGCAGTTTAAACCAAATAGCTTAGGCAATGTCGTTCACGGTTATTGATCGACATTTTTGCTATGTCAGTTTTTATACTCCATCACTCTAGCTTGCGCGGAAGTCACTTTATTCATTATAAAGAATCAGGTATGGTAAAATGTTTTTATTTGGGAGAATTACGCTTGCGCACGTCAAAGTTGTCCGCTGATAGCAGTTTTATGCGCGAATTAAAACGCCTGCTGCAAGCATTAACCTCGGTATCTGCCTCTGACAGTCTGGTTAGTCTCCTTAGTGACACCCACCGTTTTTTGCGTTTTGCCAATAATACGCCTGATAGTAATGCGGTAACAACCAAACCAGACTTAATGCCGCAACTTTGGTTTCTGGCCGAGAAGATATTGCGCCTCACTGAAGGCAATAACCCAGCAGATAGCTTGATCCGCTCAGCACGGGTGCTGGGCAGTTTACAACTTACTTCGCCTGAATCGCCCAGACGTTGGCGCGAATTGCAATTTGGCTACAAACTACTCTATCGTGCCGCACTGAGTCTGCGGTTACTTGATCATGCAATACAACACAAGCTATTAACTGACCCTGAGCTTTACCAGCATGAGGCTGTTCGTCGCTATGCCGATGACAACTGCCCTTATCGCTTAAATGTACAAATGCCGTTGGTCGTGGCAGTAATGTTACTGGATAGCGGCCAACTTGATGCTGATGCTATTGCGTTGCTTACCGGCAATGCCGGAGAGCAAGATGCCAGCCGGAGTATGCAACCGAATGAGCGCCAGCAATACCTTAGTTTAAGTGGCGCAGCAATGCACCAGCTGGTTAATGGTGCCTTGCAACTGATACCTTATCGTGGCAATAGCCGGGAGGAAAAACAACAACACCAGTTGCAACAACAAAACAAGATAAATCTTATTAAACAACTACTTAAAGCAAAGAAAACCGGAGATATAACACTTTCTCCCTTATTGGGTTTGCCACAAGTGTACAGCTCTATGGTGTTACCTGGTAGACAACGTTACCAATATGAAGCCCTGCCTAAAGCCAGTTTGTTGCTTAGAGACAGTGTAAATCGTGGACAATTCCCAGCCATCTGGGTAAAGCATTTTTTAACCATTACCGGCATTTTCCCACAAGGTTTTGGTATTACTTTTATACCGATGCAGCACGACAATGCCTTTGCCGGTAAGTACGAGTTAGCCATTGTTAACCAACTCTATCCGCCTACCCCGGCACAGCCACTATGCCGTATTGTTAGCCGTAACTTACAGTATCGCCGAGGCGGTAACAACTGCCATGTAAGCATAGAGCATAACCTGTATTTTAAACCCGCGCGCGTACGCCTATCGGTGATTCCAGAGCAACGCCTGCAGGCGATTCTTGCTCAGCTTAGCGCAGACTGGGAGCCGGGTCAGGTACGCCGCTTTATACCGCGTTGTTGGCAACCACAGCAGTTTTTTAGTCAAAGCGAGCACCAAAACTTGTGGAACAACGCGCTAAATCAAACGTACTGAACTAGAACAGGGTATAAATAAACCCTGCCAGCGCCGATTGCTGACTGGCAACCACTAAGGCGCCCAGTAACGCCAGCAGCACAAACACCGGCAACAGCCAGATTTTTTTCCGCACACGTAAAAATGCCCATAAATCCTGTAAAAATTCACCCATTAAAACGGATCCTTCATATTATCAGCCGAAATATCTTCACTTTGCCGCCAATAGGTATCGGCATTAGATAGCTGAGGTTTGTAATCCAGCTTACCTAACAGACGCAGCACCAGCCCAAGCGGAGTAATAACAACGAAAAATAGTAATGCCAAAATCAGCCGGGTGTTAACCCAACCCATAATATGCGCAAAGCTAAACCAGAGTCGCGCAGGCCAATACAACAACTGAGGTACTAAAATAGCAAAAACAGCAAAAACTCCACCGAGCAACCAAGGCCAAAGTGGCCAGTCGGCGTTAAAAAGCCATGGTAGCACTAAGCCAAACATAACAGGCCAGGCACACATCATTTGCCAGCCAAAACGGCGTAGTGCTTGCGTATCGTTAGCGGCAATAGACATTGTCATTCCTTAATCCGGGCTAAACTGACGCTGCAGAGCCTGTGCGATGGCGTCCTTTGGCTGATCAGCTTTGGTTAACAAGAAATCTTCTAACAATAAATAATCCATATCGGTAGCTAAAAAGCCCGCAATAGCATCAGCTGGCGAACATACCGGCGGCTCGCCACGCACATTAAATGAGGTATTGATCAGCACCGGGCAACTCGTTAGTTGGTAGAACGCTTGCAGCAAGGCATAGAATGCAGGCTGTTGCTTTGCGTCTACCGTTTGCACTCTTGCGCTATAATCGACATGCGTAATGCCAGGCAATGTTGATCTGATCTGGTTGCGCTTCGCTAAACCGGCAATCGTGTCGTTAACCGGCAGGCGTTGTCCCTCGGCAATTGCCGCTACCAACAGCATATAGGGGCTTTGCTGACGCAGGTTAAAATAGCGCGCTGCATGTTCTGCCATCACCGCAGGTGCAAAAGGTCGAAACGACTCCCGCTGCTTTATCTTTACATTTAACACGCGCTGCATATCGATGCTTCGGGCATCAGCTAAAATTGAGCGGTTTCCCAGTGCGCGCGGGCCAAATTCCATCCTTCCCTGAAAACAGCCAACTACTGCGCCTTGTGCCAATAACTTAGCGACAATATCATTGCGTGTGTCTGCTGCAAGTTGTTGATACGGCAACTGCTGCCGGTGCAGCTCCTGCTCTATTTCTTCATTGCTAAACGCAGGCCCTAACATAGCGCCTTGCATCTGATCAGGTAACATAGCCGCAGAACGCGGCTGTTGATAATACTGATGCCATGCCAACATTGCCGCGCCCAAGGCACCACCGGCATCACCTGCTGCAGGTTGGATCCATAGCGCGTCACACGCCTGCTCGTCGACAATACGGCCGTTGGCGACGCAGTTTAGCGCAACACCGCCGGCTAAACAGACATTACGACAGCCGGTAAGTGACGTGGCATGACGGACAATTTTTAACACCACCTCTTCGACAACCTGCTGTACCGAGCGAGCTAAATCTAGGTGCTTCTGTGCTGGTTCTGTATCAAATGGCAAAGCTGGGCCATCAAACAACGCCTCAAAGCGCCGGTTAATCATGCGCTTACCAACCGGGTAATCAAAATAGCGCATATTCAGGCTAAAACTGCCATCGGCTTTAACGTCAATTAACTCACGGTAAATAACATCAACATAACGCGGCTCTCCATAGGGCGCTAACCCCATCAGCTTATATTCACCTGAGTTGACTTTAAAACCACAGTACTGGGTAAAAGCTGAATACAGCAAACCGAGAGAATGCGGGAAATGAATTTGCTGTAACGGGGTTAATGCCTTACCTTCGCCAAGCCATACCGAACTGGTGACCCACTCCCCCACACCATCCAGACAAAGCACCACGGCTTTATCAAACGGCGAAGGAAAAAATGCTGAAGCGGCATGGGCCTGATGATGCTGACTAAACAGCAATTGTGGCAGCGCGACTTTTTTACTTTCATCATCGTCAAGCAAAGCACGTAGTTCGCGGCGCAGCACCGACTTTAAAAACAACTTTTCTTTTAACCACACCGGCATCGCACGCACAAACGCAGCAAAACCGCGCGGTGCATGCGCCATAAACGTTTCTAACAGCCGCTCAAACTTCAGCAACGGTTTGTCGTAATACACCACGGCAGATACATCAGCCAAACGGATACCAGCCTCAGCCAGGCAATAGCGAATAGCGTCGGCGGGAAAACCAGCATCATGTTTTTGCCGGCTAAAACGCTCTTGTTGTGCCGCAGCCACAATAACGCCATCGGCTAACAACGTGGCGGCACTATCGTGGTAATAGCTAGAGATCCCGAGAATATATTTCATACAGCAAACAAATCATTTAGTCATGGCTTAACTTAGCGAAAATCCCTAGTATTGGGTAGCTTTTGTTATTGCTAAAACGCTGTTTTGGAAGGGCATACGTATGCAGGTTTGGTTGTTCCGCTTTATTGCTGTGTTATTACCGCTATTATTGCTATTAACTGCAGAATGGCTATTGCGACTCACCTTACCCACTCAAGCGGTCCCCCTGTTTATCGAAAACCCGGCACTGCCAGCCTATTGGGTAACAGAACCCGATATTACCCGGCGCTATTTTGCCAAAGACGCGCCGCGCCCACCGGTTAAAATGGAGCCCGGCTTTGTACTACGTGATAAACCTGCCAACAGCATACGGTTAGTGGTTCAGGGTGGCTCTACCGCAGCTGGATTCCCTTACGGCGTAGGGGCTTCATTGGCGGGTATGTTAGAACAACGGCTTAAACGAACTTTACCGAATAAACATATCGAAGTGGTTAACACTGCGCTGTCGGCTGTAAACAGCTATACCTTGCTGGACTTATCTGACGATATTCTTGCTATTGAGCCTGACGCTGTACTGATTTACGCTGGCCATAATGAATATCTTGGTATTTTGGGGGTAGGTTCAAGTTACCTTACCTCGCAGTCTCCCGGCGCTACGTTGTTATGGTTGAAACTACGGAAACTTTACCTGTATCAGCTGTTAGAGCGGGGTTATCAGGCGCTTTTTAGCGCAGCAGAGGCTAAACCAGAACAGCGCCGTACAGTAATGGCCACAGTTGCCCGGCACAAGGATATTGCGCTTAATTCTGCACGTTACGAGGCGGGCCTGGCACAATTTGAACAAAATATGCGACTGTTACTGGGCCGTTATCAGCGCGCTGGCGTTAAGGTGTATCTGGCGACGATTGCCAGCAACCTGGCCAATCAAGCCCCGTTTAATTCAACGTCTGCCAGCACTGAGCAGCTGGCTATACTGCAGACGTTAACCCAGCAGTTAAGCCAACAACCTGATAACCGCCAGGCGTTACAACAACTGGCTGCGCTAAGTAAAGAACAGCAATCCAGCGCTAGTTGGCACTATCAACTCGGCCAGCTCTATCTGCAATTAGCACAGTACGACAATGCAAAACAACAGTTAACACTGGCACGCGATCTGGACTTACTGCGCTTTCGCGCGCCATCTGCCATCAATAATATAATTCGCCAGCTGGCTGAGGAGTTTAACGCCGTATTGGTCGACAGCGAACAAGCTTTAGCCGCACAGTCCCCGCATGGCATTATTGGCAAAGAAATGATGCTGGAACACCTGCACCCTACGATCAAGGGTTATTTTGTCTTAGCGGATAGCTTTTATCAGGCGCTGTACCAACAACGCCAGTTTGGTCAGTGGCCTAAACCGGTACCCGCGGCGCTTGCCTGGCAAGAACGGCCGATATTGCCAGCAGAAGAGTTTGCCGGGCAACTGCGAATTTTGCAGCTAACCGCAGACTACCCTTTTACTAACGCGCCAATAGCCGTGCAGTTTCCACCTGCACAAAACGTGCAGCAGCAACTGGGCCGGCGCTACATTGATGATAGTATTGACTGGCTCGGCATGCTGCAACAGAGCATTCGCCAGTATCATCAGCAAAAAGACGGCGATATGCTACTTAAAAGCCTGAAAATTGTCGCCGATGCGTTACCACACGATGGTGTCGCCAATTTTCAAGCGGCACAAATTCTCATGCAGGCCAGGCGCTACGGTGAGGCTAAAAGTTACTTGCAACGTAGCCTGCTAACACCGACAGCGCCTGCTGAGGCTAAAACCTTGCAGCAACAGCTTAACTCGCTAACACCTTAGTCAGGTTTAAACCGGCAGTGTTGCATCAGGTACTGCTCGTGTCCGGTTAACGTGCTGGCAGTATCTGCCAGATGGCGTTGCATCGCTGCCAAGGTGCGCTGCAAGTCCAGTTCAGTTTTAAATTGTGTCACCGGGGCGGCCTTTGCGGGCACAATATGCTGGCCTAGCAATACCGCTAACCAGCTGTCTTGTTTAAATAAGGCTTTATCGTCGATGCGTAAATGCCCATGGCGTTTAAATAATGCCAATTTTTGCTGCAAACTATCGGGTATTGCCATCTGCTTGCAGTACTGCCAATAAGGGCTGTCATCTCGCGTAGTGGCATGATAATGCAACACAATAAAATCACGGATTTGTTCATATTCCAGCTGGGTTGTTGCATTGTATTCGTCAATATCTTCCTGTTCACAGCTGCTATCCGGAAACAGGCTAACCAGACGCATAATGCCGCGCTGAATAAGATGCAGACTAGTCGACTCCAATGGCTCCAAAAAGCCAGCCGACAAACCGATAGCAACACAGTTTTTCTGCCAGAACTGCTGCCGGTGACCGGTTTGAAAACGGATAAAACGAGGATCTGTCAGGGGTTTACCTTCAACGGTTTGCTGTAGTAATGCACCGGCTTCATCATCAGCCATAAAACGGCTGCTATAAACATTGCCGTTACCCATGCGGGTTTGCAGTGGAATACGCCACTGCCAGCCAGCATGATGTGCGATAGAGCGGGTATAAGGCCGCAATGAGGGATCCGCCGAGGTTTGCATAGCAACGGCACGGTCATTTAACAAATAATCGGCCCAATCGGTAAAACCCACCCCCAGCGTTTGCCCCAGCAATACGCTGCGCAAACCGGTGCAATCAATAAAAAAGTCACCGCTAATTACCTGACCGTCATCCAATAGCAGATCTTTTATAAACCCATTGTGTGCATGCTGTTGCACGCTGGCAATACGGCCTTCTATCCGCACCACGCCACGCTGCTGAGCATAGTCACGTAAAAAGAGGGCATAGCGGCCAGCATCAAAATGGTAGGCATAGTCGTAACCGGAAAATAGTGAACGCGAGTCGGTATTGGGTGGCACAAACTTATTACGTTTAGCCAGTTGCCAGGCAGCGGAGAACTCCTGTATTGGCAATGCAAGCCCTTCTTGTTGAGCTTTAAGGTAAAAATAAGGAAACGGAATATAGTCAAAATCGGCACCAAAGCGGCCAAACTGATGAAAATAACTATCGCCCTGCGCGCCCCAGTTTTCAAACTGGATACCTAACTTAATACTGCCATTGCAACGACGGATAAAATCATGTTCATCTATTCCCAGCATGGCATTAAAGCGCTTTATTGGCGGTATGGTGGCTTCGCCCACACCTATAGTGCCAATGTCGTCTGACTCTACCAGTGTTATCTGCACATTACCCTGTAACTGCGATGCCAGCATGGCTGCGGTCATCCAGCCGGCAGAGCCGCCACCGGCAATCACGATATGTTGTAGTCCATCTGCATTCATGTTTAGCCTCAAAAAAAAGCTGCCGCACAGGCGACAGCTTTTTGCAGTTAACGCAACGATCAGAACTTGGCGTTTACACCAACATAGTACTGACGGCCATAATACTGAATGGTGCCCGTAGTATATTCTTCGCCGAAGTAAGACCTATTCGGTTCATCAGTTATGTTACTAACCGAGAATACGCCCTGAAAGGTGTCATTAAACTGGTACGATGCCTGATAGTCAACAATCAGCTCTTCCTTAAAGAAAGCCTGCTGGCTTTGCCCTAAGGCAATCTGATCGCCAATATTGTCATCACGGTAACGCACGTTAACACGGGTTGAAAATACATCGTTATAGTCGTAGAACACGGCAGCCGACCACACTACCTTAGATAAACCCGGTAATGGCGACGATTCCGGGGCTCCGCCCTGTACTGCCGTAAACTCGTTTTTTAACTCGCTTTCGGTATAAGACACGTTACCGGTAAAACCTAAACCATTAAATGGTTCTGGTAAAAAGCCAAAGGTTTGGGTGTAAGCCAGTTCCACACCTCGGATGTAACCGCCCTCAGCGTTATTAAACTTAGCACTGTAATCACCCGGCGTTACCGGCACGCCCGTTTCAGGGTTTACTGCTGGCACGTCGATACCTACACTGGCAAAGTCAAAGTCTGGCTGAGACGTCTGCTGTACAGTCGACTTGATATCCTTGTAGAATAATGCCGCAACAATAGCACCTTCGGTTTCAGTAAAGTAATGCTCATATGACAAATCATACTGCACCGCATAAAACGGTTTTAACGCCGGGCTGGTATTAGCACTTAAATCAACATAGCTAATACCCTCTCTTGGCGGTCCATAAACCCAAGTGCCGCCAACCCGCATATCCGGCATTTCCGGCCGCGCCATAACACGTGCAACCGCAAACCGCAGCTGGTCTTCGTCGGTCATTTTTAGGTTAAGGTTCATTGACGGCAAAACGTCTGTGTACTCAATACCTTGCTCTACTGCATCGTAGTTGCAACTTTCAGCACCGAAATCATCAGTGATGCAATCACCGGTACCCGGTACTGCCGACGTCTGCAAGCCGGTACTGCGCTGTTCAGAGCGGATAACACGTACACCCACATTACCGTACAGTTGCATATTACCCACAGCCATATCTAAATTGGCTTGAGCATAACCGGCAAAGGTGGTTTCAGTTACTACGTTGGACTCAAGAAAGCTCCAGGAATTATCCCAGCTTTTACCAGCTGAAGTATCAACACCATTAGAAAGTAACCAGGCGTTTTCGATTTGTTGGTTATTCACCGCCAGAAAATCACCGTACTGCGCCATCTCGCCACCAACATTCATTATGCTGTAGTCACCTGGCTGCAACTGGTAAGGCGCAAATGCCTGACGAATTACCGGGTTGTCCGGGTCAGTTAAATCCCAGCTCGATACCCATTTACCGTTACGACGATCCATGAAGTCACCATCAGAGCCATAGCGATACATTTTACGGTCAAAATCGTGCGTACGCTCAGCCCAGCGAATACCAGCTTCAACTGAACTGATGTAGTCGCCATCAATGGCATAGTTAAAGTCTAATTTAGCCGACGTTGCCTCGTTCTTCTCCCGGTTCGGGTATTTTTCCAGCGCCGTTACCATCATCCGGTTCGGATCAGACAAACCGGCCAGGCTGGCAGGGTCAATATTAATGGTTGGCAGGTTAAGCCCATTCAATTCGTACTGCACCGAATAATCATTGGTCGCCAACGGGAAATCGGCACGGGCATCATCAAATAACGCCATCCGCACCACGCTGTCGAGGTAAATAGATTTTCCTCTGGAATGCGACACATCAAACGACACCGACAAATCGTCAAAAACCAGATTAAGGTTAGAGCCCACCGACAACACTTCGCTGTTAACCGTGCGGTCATCTGATGTAACCTGAAAACCCATCGGAATACGGCCACCGGGCAAAGGGGCTTGAATAGCATTGCCCGTCGGGTTGCCGCTATATACGCCGCCGACAATAACGTCGTTATTGGCGCCGGACAAAACCGGCTTGGTAAAACCAAAGTTAGGGCCATCAATCAGCGCGCCTAAACCATCAAAGAAAATACCGCGGTCTTTGCGCTCAGAGTCAAACTTGGAATAAAACGCATCACCCGACCACGTCAGGGTGTTGGTTGGCATAAAGGTAAAGGTTCCTACATAGCCATCACGCAATTCCTTACCGCCACGGGCGTTAAGGTTGAAGCTGGTTGGGACGATATATTTTTTGGCGCCGCCTGCCACTGCATTGCCATCACAATCAGTTTCAGATGTTACTGCAGGGCCGTCATAAGGCAACAGGCCACAACGTGGTTGCGAATTAACAAACTGAGTGGAGATATTCGGCTGATCAAGTCGGGCATAGCCAAAACCCAACCCCAGAGTGTTATCGAGAAATTTACCCTGATAGGCGAAACTTAGCCGCGAACCGAATTCATCGGCATCCGGGTGTTCAGAGGCCGTATCGTTATAGCTGCCACGCACCTGAACGTTAAAGCTATGATCTTTGTCGCTCAACAACGGGTTAGCGGTTTTCAGCTCAATGGTACCTGCAACACCGCCTTCAATCAGGCTGGCTTTTTGCGATTTGTACACCTGCGCCGAGTTAATTAGTTCAGACGGATACTGGTCAAACTGTACAGAACGTCCGCCCTGGTTAGAAACCAGCTCGCGGCCGTTTAAGGTAGCAAATACGAAGTTACCAGATAAACCGCGGATATTCAGCTCACTAGACTGTCCGCCGGTACGCACAGCGGTAACACCGGGCAAACGCGAAATAGAATCTGCAATGGAAACATCAGGCAGCGCCCCCATATCATCGGCCGATACTGCTTCAACTACCGTATCAGCAAACCGTTTAACATTTAGGGATTCAATTAAACTGCGACGAAAGCCTTTTATTTGAATAACTTCAATATCAGCTGTTTCAACTTCTTGCGCGGGAGCTTGCGGTGCTTCTTGCGCCATTACCAGAGACGAAAAAACTGATAACTGCATTCCCCCGACCAGTAACGCTGCAGTTAGCGCGCTAGGTTTGAACGTTTTCATGTGTGTTCCTCAAACGATAATAGTTATTTTTTGAAGAGTTTCCTTTACAGACTACCGGACAACGCGACATTTATTATTATTAACACCGGTCTATAATCAGTTAAGCACTACTGAGAATAGTCCTATTTTACAAGGCAACACATACACGCCTTAAACTTAATGCACAGGGGCATGCTGTGACAACCAGATGCATACGTATTCATGCATAATAACTTTCTTATTTACTATACAAGGTTCGGAGTGTTGATTAGATTTACACCGTTGATGTTTCAATCAACAGCGTTGGACCGTTTTTTGTAAACCCATACAGGCACCAAACACACACACACTCAACAGGGTTACAAAGGACTAGCAAAACCGGTTTGGAGGACAAGGCCAGACTGGACATTTATTTAAAATAGCACCTGAAAATAACCAAAAAAAGAAAGTTTTAAGGAGTTATTTGCTATGAGTTTACAATATAAGCCGCTTTCTCTGGTGGCTTTGGCGACTACTGCGGTGCTTTACGGCTGCGGTAGCGACGATTCCGTAGAGAAAACTTACGTCTACGACGACGCCACGAAAACGGGGTTGTGGTGTCCGTTGCCGCAAATCGTGCAAACGGTTGACGCAGACTATTACCCACTTAGCGCTGATGAAATTTCTGCGCTGAGAGCCGCCGCTATGGCTCGTGATGGTGCCGCCTTTGATGCTGCCGCGTTTAATGCTTACACTTACGACTACGACGGCATTAATCTATTTGATGTGTTAGGCCTAACACTGGCAGAGAAAGCGCGTCAGGTTACTGCCAAAGCAGAAGCCCGAGCTTTCAAAGTATCTCAGGGACAGCAAGATATCTTTGGTGATGGCTTTGACGCCTGGTTTGACAGCTGGTTCGCATCAGTACCCCTTACAGATTACCTGGGAAAGTCTGAGCGTTTAAGCAAAGCAAGCCGTGGTAATGAACTGAGTTTAAGTTCAGCCAATAACAGCGAAGAAATATGTTATACCCCCCCTGCGGCTTGCCCTAACTACCAAGTACCAGATGAGTCAGGCACGTTCACCTGTATCACGCCGTTAGATAACCCATTGGCGGAAGAGCAGCCAACAGTAGGCTACATGGCACCAGCCGGAAAAGCGGCTATTTTCTACCGCAGTGCTCAACATGTTACTGACGGTGATAATACTGAAGTATACAAAGATTTAACCATCCACACCTGGAACGACCCAGAATGTACAGCGTATCAAGACGAAAGCACCACTGACTGGGGTATAGGTAAACCTGCCGCGGGTATAGACCCTAATTACGGTATGTACTGGACGATGGATCTGCTGGATTCGCCGGATCAGTGCGGCAATATGATTGTTTATAACAGAGTCTCTGGCGCCAAACGGATTTCTGAAGCCGATTTACGTGTGCCGCTGGCCAATTCCGGTCATTTAGCCAACCTGGACAAAATGTCTTACCTGCAAGATGGTATTACAGCAAACAACTACGACGGTAGACTTTATGCCAACCCACACCCACTGCTGGGCGCTGCTGCTGGCGGTAGCAAAGCTTGTGGTTGGGGTTTAGAGCTGGATGTTACCGGCGAAGTCTGTGTTGGTCAGGCGTTGGCAGCTCAATGCCCGGTAGGCACCATAGCTGTAGGTGAAGGCCAGGAAGAAATTGCATCAAAATGTATTCTTGAGTTCGATCCTGCCGCAACCACATTGTATTTACGCGGCGGTTTTAACGACTGGGGTACCGCCAACCCAATGAGTTACGCCAACAGCAAATTCCGGCTCAACTTCAGCTATGGTTCACACCCAGAAAGTGCCACACCGGCAGAAGACGGCACGGTAAACTATGGCTTTAAAGTGGCAGATGCTGACTGGGCGGAAGCATCATCCTTTGGTGCAATCAAAGGTGGTGATAGCCCGGCGGTTGGTAGTGAAGTCGCCCTGACAGCCGGAAACGGTGTTGGCCAGGATATGTTTATTGGCTTAAAAGAAGATACCATTTATCAATATGTGCTAAATGCTACTAACCCGGCGGCTGTCACGCTTAAAATCAATGAAGTGCCATTAGCGGTATTCCCGGTAATGACTATTGACGGTGAAATGGTTGAACTGGAATATAGCGGCGCTGGCCAATTTAGTAGCCGGATGACGTTAGCTCCAGATACCTATAGCATTAGTATCGCAGATATGGATGCCGGTTTTGCTGTTGGTGCAGGCACTGATACCACTGTGGTATTAAACCAGCCTTATCCATTGGTTGCGGCAGGTTCAGCACTTAGCCTGACGGTAGGTCAACAGAATGAATACGACTTTATTCTGGATTTATCAACACCTGATATGCCAACGCTGGAAGTTAAACCAGGTAAACCATTGGGTAATACAGCGGTATTTATCCGTGGCTCGCTGAATGGCTGGGGCGCGCCAGCGTCTGATGAAATCGTATTTGACGATGCCAGTCGTTCTTATTCGGTTATCTATGGCCTGGAAGCGTCAGAGAATGCGTACCAATTCAAGTTTGCCAGTGAAGACTGGTCAACGGTTGACATGGGCTACAGCGCCTTTGATATGTCGGCAGATGCGGATGCCATTCCATTGACTGATGTAGGCGGTAATATCGGTATTAAAGTCGATAAATCCAGCTCTTACCTGTTTAAACTGGATTTTAACAACGCAAAACCGGTATTGAAGGTGTCAGAACTGCCTATTTATATCCGTGGTGGTATGAATGGCTGGGGTGAGTCAGACCAAATGTCATTTAACGCAACAGATGCAGGCAATAGCAATGAAGCCGGTCATGTTTATGTTACAACGCTGACTTTGGCAGCTGATAACGTGTTTTTCAAAGTCGCTACCGCCGATTGGTCAACCATTAATTTGGGCGCGCCAACTGACGATGGTCTGGCAGTTGAACTCGGTGTCGAAGTACCGTTGGCTGCGAGCAATGGTAACCTGGCTATTTTCCCAGCAGTCGCCGGCGATTATAAGTTCAGTATCGACCTGACTAATAAAACGCTGGTGGTTACTGGTCCTAATTAAGCCAGCAACTCCGTAATAAGAAGGCCAGTACACGACTGGCCTTTTTTCTGCCTGTATAAACCCTTGCTCTGCAAAGCAGTGGCAGCGAGGAGTCTTATTGGAGCGCAGTATGTCGCTGAAACGTCCACTGTTTTATCTTATCGCTTTATTGTTGCCATTAGCGCTGTTGTTGTGTGCTGAAGGTGCACTGCGCCTGATGGGGTATGGCAACAGCTACCCGCTGTTTGTGCCCAGCACAAAAATGTCGGGTTATATGGAACCCAATCCGCAGCTAGTCCAGCGTTATTTTGCGCCGGGTACAGCACCTAAGTTAAGTATGGATACCCAGCTAATTTTGGCGACTAAACCGGCTGACAGTTTTCGCATCGTGGTTCAAGGTGGTTCAACAGCGGCGGGCTTTCCCTATGGTCGCTGGGGCTCTTTACAGGCAATGCTTACACAGCGGTTTAAACGCAGTTACCCTGACAAACGCATAGAGGTAATCAATACCGCTATGGCAGCGATTAACAGCTATAGCTTATTAGATTTTCAGCCTGATATTCTGGCACTTCAGCCCGACATGGTAGTTATTTACGCCGGACATAACGAATTTTTAGGCCTGCTTGGTGCAGGATCTACGATGACAGTAGCCGGTAGCCGCGCCGGTACGTTGCTGTACCTAAAACTTCGCAACTGGCGCTTATTTCAATTAATGCAGGCATTACTTAACCTTGCCACTCCCAGTGTCGCGACATCAAATTCTGACCAGCGCAGCTTAATGGCACAAATTGCACAAGGCGCCAGCATTGAGACCGACAGTGCGCTGTATAATGCCACACTGGCACAATTTCAAGACAATATGACGCTGCTGCTAAAACGCTACCAGCAACAAAAGGTGCCAGTACTTGTCGGCACCTTAGTTAGCAACGAACGGGATTTAGTGCCGTTTTCGGCGATAGGCCTGACAGATTGGCCGGTACTGCTAAATAACTTGCCTCAGCATAACGATGCCACGTTGCCAGAAACCCTGCTGAACCATAGCGCCGCCAGCGCATTTGTAAGGGGCCACACGGCTTTACGCCAGAACAACCCGGTAGAGGCGCTGACATTGCTACAGCAAGCGCGCGATAATGATAGTCTACGCTTTCGCGCACCGGGGGTGTTTAATACCCTCTTGCGTAGCATCAGTGCCGGGCATCACGCCACCCTAGTTGAGGTTGAACAACGCTTTCGTCAACACAGCGATGATAGTGTTATCGGCAACACACTGCTGTTGGAACATGTCCACCCCAATGCCAAGGGCTATGTGCTACTTGCTGATGCATTTTATCGCGCCATTGTTGCCACCGGTTTAGTGGGTGAGCCTATGACTGACGACCGGCTGCAACCGCAAGTGGATATGCCTCTGACCGAGCTGGACCAACGCTATGCCTCGCTGAAAATTAACAATCTGCTGCGTCAATACCCGTTTCGTCAGCCAGACTTAAAGCCTCTGCCCTTTACACCCAGTGATGCGTTGGATCAGCTACTGCAGCAACGTTTGCAAGGTGCAGACTGGCTGAACGTGCAACAAGCGCTGGTTCAACATTATGTCACTGCGAAGGATACGGATAATACCGCCAAAGCCCTTGCTATGCTGGCAGATGCATTGCCGTTTAATGCAGATTTATGGCAAGACACTGGCATGCACTATTTGCAGCTACAACAATTGTCATTGGCCAATTATTACCTACAAGGCGCGTTGCAACTGGCACCAGACAATCTGCGTTATTTGCTCAATATGGCGCAGCTGCGCTTTATGCAGCAACGTTTGGATGACAGCTTACTCTTGCTGCAACAGGCAAAAAAACTTGCCCCTGATGACCCACGTATTCAGCGCTTTACCGACAAAGTCACTCAAGCAAAGGTGGCAACCTTAAGTACGCATAAAAAATGACCGGCTACATACGTATTCATCACCAGTTGAATGCCGACTGGCTCTATAGTCTTAATCACAACTGGCATTAGCCAGACATAAAAAGAAAAAAGACAGGGTAAACATATGAACGCAATCTTTCTCGCTCAACCCGCCTGGCGTGGGACAGTGCTGCTCCTGGGCACCTTACTTACAGCCTGCGGCGGAGGCTCAAGTGACACAACCACTACACCAAGCTGCCCGACAGGACAAATCTATGACAACCAGCAAGAGCGTTGTGTTGTTGTTAATACAGCCCCCCAAATTACGTCTGCGGCTACCCTTAGCATTGCCGCTGAACAAGTCAACGGTACTGTGGTGTATACCGCAACAGCCACTGATGCACAAAGCCAAACTATCAGCTGGCAACTTACCGATAGTAAGGCGATTTTTAGCCTGAATGCCAGCAGCGGTGCTTTAACCATTAACAGTGCTGCAAATGCATTGGCTGCGGCAGGCAGTAGTTACAGTATTACGCTAAAAGCAACTGATAGTGTGGGCGCTAGTAGCAACCTTAATGTAGAAGTGACTATTGCCGCCGCGGTAGTCGCTACAGGTCCATCAGTGGTGCCCAGTGCTAGCCAGGGTGTAATCTATTACTTTCGCCCCGATGGCAACTATGACGGCTGGATCCTGCATGCGTGGAATAATAGCAGCTGCAATGCTTACGCAAGCCTGGGTGATGATGAAGGCACCGAGTGGACAACCGGACTAACGCCCGATGGTGTTGATGATATGTACGGCGCTTATTGGCTATTTGATACCAAAGCCGGTGCCAGCTGTGCAAACTTTATTGTGCATAAAGGCGATGCCAAAGAACCTGACAACAATGACCAGAAACTGACTTTCAGCACCGCACGTTGGGCCTTTGTTGTCGCCGGCGTAGGTATTTTTACTGATCCTGCCGATGTGGTATTTGAGCCTGGCTTTAGCATTACTAACGCTGCAGGACACTGGCTGGACAGCGAAACACTGTTATGGAACCAAGACAGCAGCAGCGTTAAGTTGTTAGCGTCTGGCACAGGCAACTTAGATGACAGCTTTACCGCAGATTTAACCTTGCCGTTAAGCCCCACCAGCTTGACTGCGCAACAACGTGCCCGGGTACCTCATTTGGCCGACTGGCATGCTTACGCGTTAAACGCTACCCCTGAGCAGCTAACACAATTGGTAAAATCACAGCTGGTCATTGCGGCTTTCGACAACGAAGATCAACCGATTACTGCCAGCTACGTACAGCAGGCTAAAGCGCTTGATAGCCTGTACACTTCAGGCAGTAATGATGCTGACGAGCAAACGCTGGGGTTGAGCTATCAGACCGATACCATAGTGGTAAAAACCTGGGCACCAACGGCTCAGCAACTGCAACTGAAGGTTTATAACGCTGACAAAACGCAATTTGCCAGTTACCCGATGCAAGAAGGTGCCGACGGCGTATGGCAGTATGCTGCGCCAATTAGTGTTGATCGCAAATACTATCAGTTTGAGGTGGCCGCTTATCATCCGTTGACCCGCCGATTAGAAGTAATGACAGCCACCGATCCCTATTCGGTTAATACGTCTGCCAATGGTCGTTATTCACAGTTTGTAAACCTGACCGATGCCGATTTGTACCCTGCAGGTTGGAATGGTCGGGCAGTACCTACCGTCGATGCGCCAGAAGATGCGGTAATACTGGAAGCTCACCTACGTGACCTTACCATTTTAGACGATACCACCAGCGAGGCTAATCGGGGCAAATATTTAGCCATCACCGAACCAGGCACGGCGGCACGTGTTTACTTACAGGAAATGGCCGATGCCGGTGCAACGCACTTTCATATGCTGCCAGCAAATGATATTGCCACTATTGAGGAACGTCCGTCGCAACAGCTAAGCCTGCAAAATACCGTAAGCGAATTATGCCAGCGCGTGGCCGATGCCCCGGTATGCGGTTCAGTCAGTGGCAGCAGCACCTTATTGGAAGCCTTTAACAGCTTTGACCCTGCCAGCACTGATGCCGCTGCGTTAGCGCAGTCTATGCGGGGTGTTGATGGCTTTAACTGGGGATACGACCCACATCATTTTAATGTTATTGAAGGTAGCTACGCCAGCGACCCAGACAGTGTTGCCCGTATCGTTGAATTTCGTCAAATGGTGCAAACCCTGCAAGCCATTGGTTATCGCGTGGTTTTGGATGTGGTGTACAACCATACCTCATCGTCTGGCCTGAATGACAATTCAGTATTCGATAAGTTGGTACCAGGTTACTACCATCGCTATAACGAAGTGAGTGGTGAAATAGAACGCTCAACTTGCTGCGAAAATACCGCGACAGAACACCGTATGATGGCGAAGTTTATTATTGAGTCATTAGTGCACTGGGCCGACGCGTTTGGTTTGGACGGCTTCCGCTTTGACATCATGGGGCATTTACCGGCGCAGCTTATTATTGATGCACGCAGCGCAGTAGCGGCTGTAGATGCCGATACCTATTTTTACGGTGAAGGCTGGAATTTTGGTGAAGTGGCGAATAACCGCTTGTTTGTGCAAGCAACTCAAGCCAACTTAGCCAATACTGAAGTTGGAACCTTTAACGACCGACCGCGAGATACCCTGCGCGATGCCGCGCTGTCACAAAATAGCGTTAATTTGCAAAATGCCGATCATATCCGCTTAGGTTTAGCCGGCACGCTGCGCGACTACGTTTTAGAAGACAAAGACGGCCAACGTCGCGAAGGCTATCGTTTCTCCCAGTCGTCTTATGCGGACGACCCGGCAGATATTATTAACTATGTCGACAAACACGATAACGAAACACTGTGGGACAAACTGCAATATGCCCTGCCAGATGCTATGTCAGCGGATAACCGCCGCCGTGTGCATAATTTAACCGCAGCCATACCGTTACTAAGCCAGGGCATCCCCTTTTTCCAGCTGGGTATTGACCACCTGCGCTCTAAATCTCTAGATCGCAACAGTTACGACTCTGGCGACTGGTTTAACCGTGTGCATTTTGATGGCAACAGCAACAACTGGAACGTTGGCTTGCCAATGGCGCAAGATAATCCAGATCAAAACCGTATCGCGGCGCTGAACGCCAATAGCAATACCGCTGTTGATAGCAACATTATAGGTACATCACGCCAGGTGTTTGCCGAATTCTTACAGATCCGCCGTGATAGTCCATTGCTGCGTTTACGAAATGCCGCTGATGTTATCGACAGAGTAGGCTTTTACAATACCGGCCCAACACAAACGCCCGGTGTGATTGCCATGAGCCTGGATGATGGTATTGGTTTAAGCGACATAGACCCTGCAGTTGACGCTATGCTGGTGATAATTAACGGCACTAACGCAGCCATTCAACACACTATTGCTGCCGCGGCAGGTTTCGAGCTGCATGCGTTGCAGCAACAATCTGCGGATCCACAAACGCGTCTGGCAACAGCCAACAATGGTGTGTTTAACGTGCCGGCTTTTACCGCTGCGGTGTTTGTTAAACCGCAGCTAGGCGCACAAGGCACTGGCTTGCCAGCAGATCCAGATGGTTTCAGCTCACCATATGGTGATGCTATTTTGTTTAGCCGCGGCTTTGGTGCTGATACCACTCCACTAGAGTACGACAACTCAGGCCGTTATAGCGTGTTGATAACGCTAACGTCTGGCAGCTATCAGTTTGATATCAGTGACAATGACAGCATTACACTGGGCAATGCCGAACTAGACGTTGCTGCTGGCTCAATTGCATTAGGTTCAGCTGGCAATTTGTTTAGCGTACAACTGGATACGGCAGGCAGCTATAAGTTGCTGTTGGATGTCACCACGCCAACGCCGCAAATTAGCATGACGCTTAACAACGCTTTAGTTGACTGCGCCTTACCAGACTCGTCTGAACCAGCGCCGTTTGCTATAGCAGGCTCGGGACAATTATACGTGCGCGGTAGTCATTCTGGTTGGGATGCCACCCCTGCGTATCGCATGAGTTACAAAGGCGAGAACAAGTACCAGGCCGTTGCAGATTTTGATGGCGAGTTTGAGTTCAAACTGGCATCGGATGATGGTAGCTGGACTACGCAGTTATGGGCTCAGGATGCCAGTGGCAACATTGATACCAGCAGCCTGACACCAGGTGCTGTTTATCCCGTGGCATACAACGACGCTGGCACCAGCAATAACCGCACAAATCTGGCCGCTGGGCGCTATAGCTTTACGTTGCAGCTAGACAGTGCTAATCCGCCTCGCGGTAGTGCGGTGGGTAGTCTGCAAATTGACCAATGCACACAACCTTAAACTGAGCAGCAACCCCGTTTACCGTGCGGGGTTGCTGTAAATTTAAGCACTAGGGCAACTATTTTAGTTGCATACGTATGCAGCAGGTTTAATAAGAATACAACGTTGATTTATGCTTAAACGGCTTCGCTGCACAGGTTAAAAAACCTTTTGGCGGGCGACCGTTTCATCGCCATAGGAGCGACAGTGAACAGCAACAGCGCAGCATCTTCGTCTGCACAATTACTGCGGGAAGTGCGTCAACATATTCGTCAACAACTGCCTAAGCAACCGTCGCTGGATATGGTTGCTACAGCATTACACATTAGTAACCGTACACTGCAACGCTTGTTGCAACAGCAGCAAACCCGGTTTCGTGATTTGCTGGCACATTGCCGCCATCAAGCCGCTTTGCACTATCTGGCGAATAGCGATCTCAGCCTGCAACAAATTGCTTATCAACTCGGGTTTGAAGAGCAAAGCAGTTTTCAAAAAGCATTTAAGTGCTGGCAAGGCTGTTCACCGGGTGTTTTTCGTCAGCACAAACAAGCAGCCGTTAACTGGTCACAACACAATAAGGCGCACCATGCGCAGTTACAGGTGAATTATGGAATTAATTAAGCAACTCGCTGCTTTAGCGGGTCTGCAAGACAGCTATGTGCATGCCCAAGGCCACACTGAAGTGATTGACCTGGACAAACAGCAAGCCATATTGCTGGCAATGGGCTTTGACTTATCCTCTGAACAAACGATTCAACAACAGATAGACCAATTGACAGAGCAGCCCTGGTTGGAGGTTATTCCGCCAGTAACCGTCTGCGAGTATGGCCAACCTGTGCAGGTGCGGTTACAACAGTTACAACATGCCGCTGTTAGCGACTGGCAATGGCAAATTACCACAGAAGATTTGCAGGTATTTAGCGGTAAGATCAGTGTCAATTCCAGTGATATTGCTGCCAAGCAGCAAACCCGTCAAGGTGTTGTACTGGCAGCAAACCTGAGCATCGATGTCAGCCTGGAGCTGGGTTACCACCAACTTGAGTTTAGTAGTGGTGTACACACTTACCAACAGCAGCTTATTGTTACACCACAGCGCTGCTTTCAGCTGCACGATAAAGCCGTACTGCACAAAACCTTTGGTCCGGCCATTCAACTGTATGCGGTAAAATCGGCACGAAATTGGGGTATTGGCGACTTTGCAGATTTACAGCAGATGGTCGCAACACTTGCCGTACAGGGTGTTGATTTTATTGGCCTTAACCCACTACATGCACTTTATCCAGAACTACCGCAAGACTGCAGCCCTTACAGCCCCAACAGCAGATTGTGGCTTAATACTGAATATGTTGCGCTGGAAATGACAGAAGAATACTCCTTTTGTCTTGAGGCGCAGCGGCTATTTGACTCTGCTGATTTTCAGCAACGCTTGCAGCAGGCCCGAAGTTGCAGCGATGTTGACTACGTTTCAGTCGCAGCATTAAAAAAACAGATATCGGTGTTACTCTTTCAGCAGTTTAAACAACAGCACTTACAGCAAGACACGGTAAGGGCCAAACAATTTCAACGCTTTGTCCAGGATAGCGGCGATAGTTTACGCCAGCTTGCTATTCATCAGGTGTTACAGGGTCAGCTGTTTGAACAAGACTGGAGCATGGCGGCGTGGCAGAACTTCCCTACTGAGCTTCGTGACCCAAGCAGTCAGGCTGTTGCCGACTTTGCACACCAGCATCAAGATGCCATCGACCGCCTACTGTATCTGCAATGGCAAGCGCAGCAACAACTGGCTGATGTGAAACGTGCATGTCAGAAACATGGTATGGCGATTGGTTTGTATTGTGATGTCGCCGTTGGCGCCAGTCGAAGCAGTGCTGAAAGCTGGGGTGCACCAGAAGACTTTCTAATGAACCTGAGTGTCGGCGCGCCCGCTGACATTATGGCGCCTAAAGGCCAAAACTGGGGATTGCTGGCTTATAACCCAAGAACCTTGCGACAAAAGGCTTACAAACCCTTTATTGACCTTATTCAGGCCAATATGCGTTATGCCGGCGCTTTGAGGCTCGACCACGTTATGGCATTGTTGCGCTTATGGTGCTGCCCTATTGGCACTGATGCCACAGCGGGCGCTTACATTCGCTTTCCAGCAGCAGATTTGTTTGCCATTTTAGCGTTGGAAAGTCAGCGCAATAGCTGTGTTGTGATTGGTGAAGACTTAGGCACGGTACCGGTAGAAATTAGTCATTTAATGGCACAGTATCAGGTGTTGTCATACCGGGTATTTATGTTAGAGCAAAAAGCCGGTAGTTATGATCATGCCGCGCAAACCTACCCGGAATTAGCCCTGGCTACCGTGACGACACATGACATGCCAACACTGGTAGGCTACTGGCAACAACATGACTTAGCCCTGCGCCATCAGCTGGATTTATTTCCCAATGCTCAGGTAGCCGATAGCCTGCATCAATTGCGTGCAGATGAAAAACAGTTGATGAGTCAACGTTTACAGTTGACTGAGGGCGATTTTGCCAGCCTGATCCATAAAAGCCACTTATTTGCTGCGCAGCAACCGGCAAAATTACTGGCTTTCCAATTGGAAGACTTATTGTTAATGGAAACACCGGTAAATATTCCGGGCACCAGCACTGAGTACCCAAACTGGCAGCGAAAACTGGTAAAAAATATAGATGAAATTTTAGCCGACACGTCAGTAAAACAATTGATTGATGCGATAAGACAAGCACGCCACTGATCATCACTGAGTGATGTAAAGGGCAGCGTTTCAGCTGCCCTTTTTGTCGTCAAATCACGGCATTATACTGCGGCAAAAACGAACCTTTCACTCGATAAATTAGAAATTATCTTACATTCACGCTTATTCATTACTAATTCATTTACAGACAATTAGCATGCTGGTCGTACATCAAATAGACAAAATGTTTACTTGGTATAGCTTATTGTTTCGAATGTAAGCTTTAAAACAAAATTATTGCCAAAAATAAGCAATCATGTGATAAAGCGGACCGCATTTTGCTGTTAAATAAAAAAGGACCTTGTATGTTATTTAAAAATGTCGCACTTCTATCAACTTTGCTGGCTTGTGGTGCTGTATATGCAGAGAACACGCCCAGTTATCAATATGTTGAAGGATCAGTTGAACGCATTTCTCAATCAGGTGAAGACAGTTTCTCAGAAACAGGTTTTGGCGTAAAAACCGCTTGGCAATTTAGCGAGAACTGGTTTATCGGTGCAAAGTGGGATCGCTTTAGTAGCGACGAATCTGAAAGTGAAAGTTTTGATAACGAGCGATTTAACGAAACAACTGAACTGACGTTAGATCGTTATTATTTAGGGGCGGGTTATATCATACCAGTAAGTGACGTTAGCAATATCAGCGTGGCAGCTTATTTGGGTAGTTATCGTATTTCGGCTAAAACAACGGTTTCAGCTTTTATTGATGACCAACAAATTTTGTCGGAGTCATACAGCGGCAACAGCACTGAAAACTCAGTAAAATTGGAAACCCTATTACGCTCAAATATCAGCGAGCAGCTGGAAGTTTCGGCCAAGGTATTTTTTGAATATCTTAATATGTCTCAACTGGATAATAAGAGCCAGTATGGTATTGGTGTAGGCGCGCAGTATCACCTGGGCACTAATTTAGCATTAACTGCTGACGCCACGTATGGCAAGGTGCTGGATGAAAATACAACACAACTTGGTTTGGGCTTACGTTACAACTTCTAACCTGTAACCAAAAACGATTAAAGGGCAGTAATAACTGCCCTTTTCTGCTCTTAATAGATATGTACAGCCCGCTTTACCAGATTTTTACCCGCACTTTTTCATCGCGATACATACCATCGCCAGGTTTAACGTCATACGCCTGATAAAACTGCGGCATGTTAGATAAGGTACCCAGCACTCGGTACATACCCGGAGAGTGTGGTCCGGTAATCACTTGTTGACGCAATGCTTCGTCACGGAATTTAATTCGCCATACTTGCGCCCAACCTTTAAAGAAGCGCTGCTCTGGGGTAAAGCCGTCAATATTGAGGCCACTTTCGCCATTAAGTGAGTTTTGGTACGCCTTATACGACACCGTTAAGCCGCCTAAGTCAGCAATGTTTTCACCCAGCCCCAGTGCTCCTTGTAAATGCAGATCGTCGATGGGATTAAACGCACTATATTGATCAACCATTAACTGAGCTCGTTGCTGAAACTGTGCGGCATCTTGCTCTGTCCACCAGTCGCGTAAGTTTCCATCACCGTCAGACCGGCGGCCCTGATCGTCAAATCCGTGCGTAAACTCGTGGCCAATAACGCCACCAATAGCACCGTAATTGACTGCATCATCGGCATCAACGTTAAAAAACGGCGGTTGCAAAATTGCAGCCGGGAACACAATTTCGTTCATGGTAGAGCTGTAATAAGCATTTACTGTTTGCGGTGTCATGCCCCAGTCACTTCGATCAACCGGCTGACCTAGCCGGCCAATAGTTCGCTGGTATTCACACTCTGCACTGCGGCGCAGGTTACCTATTAAATCGGCGGCATTAATTTCAACACAGCTGTAATCGCGCCACTTATCGGGATAGCCAATTTTAGTATTAAACTTAGCTAACTTAATTTGTGCCTGCTTTTTAGTTACCGGGCTCATCCACTCCAGCTCATCGATAGACTGGCGAAACGCCACACGCAGGTTTTCAATCATCTTATCCATACGCGCTTTCGCTTCTGGCTTAAAGTATTGCTCTACATACTTTTTACCCACCATAAAACCAAGATTGGTATCAACCAAACTAACCGCTCGTTTTTCGCGTGAACGTTGTTCTTTTAGCCCGTTTAAGGTCGCACCGTAAAAATCAAAGCTGGCGTCGACAAACGCCTTACTCAGGTTATTGGCGTTGCTGCGCAGCAAGTGAAATGTTAAATACTGCTGCCATTGCGCCACTGGCGTTTCTGCTTGTAGCTTGGCAAACGCCGTAAAATAACTAGGTTGACGAACCACCAGCTCACTAACGTCCCCAAGGCCAGCGGCGGTTAAAAAAGCGTGCCAGTCAAAGCCTGGAGCCAGGGCAGTTAGCTCTGTCACCGTTAGCTTATTGTAGGTTGCATTACGATTACGGTTTTCTATGCGTGACCAATGATTAGTGGCAATTTGCTTTTCTAATGCGACAATATTTGCCGCAGCTTGTTGAGCATTTTCCATACCTGCAAGCGTCCACAAGGTGGCAATAAACGCTTGATATTTATTCAGCAGCTCTACGGAGCGCGGATCGTCTTTTAAATAGTAATCACGGTCTGGTAAACCAAGACCACTTTGTGAAGCGCCGGTGATGTATTGGGTTGATTGCTTTTGATCCTGACCAACATACACCACCACTGGTGTACCAACACGATAGCGCTGCCAACTGCCCCACAATTCGGTTAAATCTGCATGTGTTTTAATATTTTCGATGCTGGCTAGCTCGCCACGTAGTGGGTTTAACCCCAACACTTCAGCGCGCTCTTCATCGAGAAATGACTGATATAAGTCAGCAATTTTTTGTTCATCTGAGCCAGCGCTATGTTGCTCATCCGCCAGTTGCTGCACAATAGCCAAAACCTGTTGTTCTGCATTTTCGCGCAATTCATCAAAACTTCCCCAGCGGGCTTTATCGGCTGGGATCTCAGTTTTGTCGAGCCAGCTACCATTTACATAACGGAAAAAATCTTGCTGAGGCACCACGGTGGTGTCCATATTAGCCAGTTCAATACCTGAACTTAAGCCTGATGATTGCTGCTGCACAACGGTGCTGTCCTTGGTAGCCGTACTGTTTGAGCAAGACGCCAAACCCAATGCCAGCGCTACACTTAGCGCCACTGTGGTGAGTTTCTTCATGTGTTATTCCTGGTTATTATTTCTATTTGTTATATGTATTTGTTATTTCTGTGTGTTCATCGTTTTAACATTGCCCAGTGTAGGAGCAAGATTATTGCTGTAAAGCTATTAAGGGGTAATTCGGCCACCGGCTGCGACAAATAACCGATAAAAGCAAACCGATATAACTTGAACTACGCAGCGATTTTGCGCAGGATCACCAGCGAATAGTTAATTATAGGAATTACCATGCTAGACACTGCCTTAACATCTCTTACCGGATTACCTGCTTTTGCTGCCTACTTTGTGCTGGCAGTTGTGTTATTACTGGTTTTTGTCCGGCTATATACCTGGGTAACACCACATGACGAGTTTGGTTTAATTCGTGCCAATAATTCAGCAGCAGCGTTAGCATTTGGTGGTGCATTAATCGGCTTCGCCTGGCCACTCTCCAGTGCGATAACCCACTCCATGTCGTTGTTAGATTGTGCGATTTGGGGCGCAATCGCTTTAGTCGTGCAGGTACTGACTTTTCTGCTAACAAGTGCAGCACTAAAACAGCTACCTCAGCGTATTACTCAAGGTGAGCTGGCAGCGGGCATCTTCTCTGCAGCCTGTTCAATTTCGGTCGGTATGCTAAACGCCGCCTGCATGAGCTATTAAGGAGCACCACATGAGTAAGCAATTTAAACGTAGTAAAACCGCCCGTTTAATTATGATGGTGCCTGCTGCAAGTATGGTGTTGGCCGGCTGTGGCGAGAAACCTGTAGACGTTCAGGTATTTAACACGCCTGACGAATGCGCGGCTTACTATAATCCGCCGGCAGAATGCCAAGCGGCCTTTGCAGAGGCTAAGGCGCTGCACCCGCAAGTTGCCCCGCGTTACGCCAACAAGCAGGAATGCGAAACAGACTTTGGTCTCGGCCAATGTGAAACTGCGCCAGTGCTTACGGCAAATAATACGTCGTCAGCCAGTGTTAACGAGCAGCCACAGCAACAAAGCCAACAGAGCAGTGGTTTTTTTATGCCGATGATGATGGGCTTTATGGCGGGACAAATGCTAAACCGCGGTGGCATGGCCAGCGCGCCACAGCAACAAACGGCTAATGCCAGCCGCAGCCCTGTTGCCAACCAACCGCTATATAAATCCCGTGATGATCGCAGTACATTTCGTACCGCTACCAACACAGCGGTAGCCTCTCAACCTGGCACTACCAGTATTCGCCCGTCTGCAGTTCAACCAAAGCCTGCCGCCATGGCGCGCCGGGGTGGCTTTGGTGCCCAAGCGGCGAAACGCAGTAGCAGCAGTTATGGTGGATAACCTAATATGAAGCGGATTAACAGTAACCCCAGACCCGGCTGGAAAGCCTTTGCCGAAAGCGTCGGCTTTAACTTTCATACCTTTGACGGTGAGCCTTACTGGGATGAAACCGCCTATTATCAGTTTACTCTGGCTCAAATAGAGCACGATTTGGAAGCTCCAACCGAAGAGCTACATCAGATGGCGCTGGATTTGGTCGATGATATTGTCAATGATGAGCAAAAGCTGCAACAGCTGGCTATACCCCAACGCTTTTGGGATGCGGTGCGACAAAGCTGGCACAGCCAACAGCCCCACCTTTATGGCAGGATGGATTTCAGCTATAACGGCACTGGCCCTGCCAAGCTGCTGGAGCTAAATTACGATACACCTACCTCCTTATATGAAACCGGCTTTTTTCAGTGGGTTTGGTTAGAAGACCAATTAATGCGAGGCGAGCTGCCACAGGGCGCCGACCAGTTCAATTCACTACAGGATAAGTTGCAGCAAGCTTTTAGCGAGCTTAGCCTGCCACAACCATTTTACTTTGCCAGCGTCACTGAGAGCATAGAAGACAAAGGCACCGTTGATTACCTAATGGATATCGCACTGCAAGCCGGAGTTAATTGCCGCTATCTGCAGCTTGAACAATTAGGCGATATTGATGGCCAGCTGGTTGATTTAGACGGTTTTCCAATTCACGGTTTATTTAAATTGTACCCGTGGGAATTTATGTTGCAGGAAGAGTTTTCCAGCACCCTACTCACCAGCCAAACCCAATTTATTGAACCGTTGTGGAAATGCCTGTTATCAAACAAAGGCATATTGCCTTTGCTGTGGCAAAAATATCAGGGACACCCTAACCTTTTACCTGCTTTTTTTGACGATGGCAGTGCATTACAAAGTGGTTGGGTTCGCAAACCACTTTTCTCACGCGAAGGCGCCAATATTGAGTTGGTTGATAGTAGCGGTAAGGTGTTAAAACAAGATGGTCCCTACAACGACAGCGGTTATATCCGTCAGGCATTAGCTTCTTTGCCGCAGTTTGACGACAACTATACGCTAATTGGCAGTTGGGTCGTGGGTGACAGTGCAGCCGGTATCTGCATTCGTGAAGATAACAGCCCTATTACCAAAGACAGCTCGCGTTTTTTACCGCATATTATTGTCGACTGATACTTAACAATGCGTAAGGCGGTATTGCATTCCCTTGCGCATTGTTAACACCTTTCCCTATAACACTTATTTTGGCCCGATCATCTGTAAAAAATATCGTCATCTCTTTGTAAAAAAATTTCTCTCAATTTCAACTATTTACACTTCAATCAAATAAATATCATAAAAAAATCTTGTTGATTTTTTGACAACGCTGTCATTTTTGTCATATTCAGCATTGCTCATTTTTCAAACAACATGGAGCAATATTGTCGGGCGGGAAATAAATAAAATGTGCAATTCAAAGCGTTGTTCTACTGCAGTAAAGTGCAGCGCAACCCCAATAAAAAAATAACTACATAAGCAACACCATTGGAGGAAGTTATGTTTAAACATGCAGTTAAAGGCTGTGGTGGTATTTCACTACTGCTGCTCGCCGCCAGTATTCAGGCCGCGACACCTAATGCCCCGGTTATCAGTTGGATGGCAACAGACTACACCCTGCAAAACGGTAGTGTGCAGGTACCTGTTCGCTGGGATATGTGGTGGGGTACCAATGGTAACAAGTGGTATTTAGCCAAAAATGACAGCGTTGTCTTTGATGGTAGCCTTAGTATCAACGGCCAGAATGCGCAAAACGGTAGCACTAGCTTACTAATCACCCAACCTGGCAGTTATCAGCTTCAAGTCACGTTGTGTCAGGTGAATGGTGCGACTGAGGAATGTGCACAAAGTGGCATAACAACTATTAATGTAAGCGGTAATGCTGGCACTGACCCGGTTGATCCTGACCCTATAGACCCGGATCCAATCGACCCTGATCCGGTTGACCCGGATCCTATAGACCCTGGCCCAATTGACCCAACTGCACCGGCCAAGCCAGCATTTGGCTGGAGTGAAAATAGCGTTACGCTAACCGGCGCTAGTGTCAGCTTAAACCTGGCTTGGAATATGTGGTGGGGCAACAATGGCAATCTGTGGCAGCTAAAGCAAAACGGTACCGTAGTGCATAGCGCCAGCCTTAGCAGCGCCAGTCCGGCAGCACAAAGTGGCAGCCATAGTGTCAATTTCACCAGCACTGGCAGTTATGACTTTGTTATCAGCCTGTGCCAACAAAGCAGCGATGCACTGCTGTGCACCGACAGCGACGTAAAAACCGTTAATGTGGTGTCAGGTTCCGGTGGCGGCGATAATGGTGGTGGTGACGGCAGCTTCGATCCCTGGACTGATCTGGATATGACCGCCTGGCCACATCCGTTAAAGCAAAATAACGTGGCTTATAACAACACTACCGGTAAAAAAGTCGGTGCTTATTTTGTTGAATGGGGTGTTTATGGCCGCGCCTTTAATGCTGCCGATATTCCAGCACAAAACCTCACCCACATTTATTATGGTTTTATCCCGCTATGTGGCGACAACCCGTCATTACAAGCCGCTAATCCGCAAGGGTATGCTGCGCTTAACAGCCAATGTGCCGGCAAACCAGACTATTCTGTGGTAGTGCATGATAAATTTGCAGCACTGGAAAAAGGCTACCCAGGTGATGTGTGGGATCAACCAATCCGCGGTATTTTTGCTGAACTGTACCGGCTTAAACAAGCGCACCCGCATATCAAAATTCTACCTTCTGTTGGCGGCTGGACCTTATCTGATCCGTTGTATCAGGTGGGCGTAGACCCAGCAGCACGAGCGGTGTTTATTGATTCGATTATCGATTTTATCCGCACCTACGACTTCTTTGACGGCATTGATATCGACTGGGAATTCCCAGGTGGCGGCGGCGCAACACCAGAGCTTGGCAGTGCACAGGATGGTGCCGGTTTCGCCACCTTAATGCAGGAACTGCGCGCAGCATTGGATGCACTTGAGGTAGAAACCGGTCGCGAATATGAATTAGCGGCGGCAATGTCTGGCGGTGTGGAGAAACTCAGTGTGGTGGACTGGGAAGATGCCGCACCACATATGGATTACATCAACCTGATGACCTACGACTACTATGGCGCCTGGAACGGCGTACTAGGCCATCAAACCGGACTATATCCATCACCGAACTCACCCATTGTTGGCTTTAGCGCCGATGAAGCAGTGCAGTACCTGCTAAACCGTGGCGTTCCAGCGGGGAAAATTGCCTTAGGTGCCGCTATGTATGGTCGCGGCTGGCAGAATGTGTCGGATACCACCGGGGGCAATCCGTTCACCGGCACTGGTGGCGATGGCATTACCGGCGGTTGGGAGCGCGGCATTATGGACTACAAAAAAATCGAAGCCGATTTTATGGGCGGGCCCGATGCCAGCGGCGTTAACGGCTTTACTGTGGGCTGGGATGATACCGCCAAAGCCAGTTATGTCTGGAACCCGACGACCAATACGTTGATTAGTATTGATACCAAGCGTTCGGTGCGTGAAAAAGGCGCATACATACTTCAGCATCAACTGGGGGGTATTTTCGCCTGGGAAATTGATGCCGACAATGGCCATATTTTAAATGCGATGCACGAAGGCTTAGGCCATCCGCAGCAATAACTGATATTGCCGACTGGTTGTCGCAGCGAAGTATAGCGAGAACCGGCTTGCTCTAAACCAACCGTTGCAGCCCCGGATGGGCGGAAACGAGCCTACATGGATGTATTTACGGCGTGTTGGTGTGAGTAAGCCGATTCGACCCGAAGCAACCTGACTCGGCATTTTGCAGGAGTTAATGATGAAACTTACAACAACCCTGTCGCTGCTGGCACTGGCCAGCACAGCGGCATTTTCTGCCCACGCCGTTGATTGCACGGCGCTGCCAGTATGGCAAAGCGATGCCGCTTATGGCGGCGGAACTGAGGTGCAACAGCAACAGCAGGCATTTAAAGCTAACTGGTGGACCCAGGGTAACGACCCGCTTAGCCACTCTGCGCCCTACCAGGAATGGAGCTTGCTGGGTGCCTGTGATGGTGCTGAGCCAGACCCTGATCCAGATCCAGAACCCGAACCTGACCCAGAACCTGAGCCAGACCCAGAACCTGAGCCAGACCCAGATCCGGAACCAGACCCGGGCGTACCGGGCGACAGCAGTTGCCGGCCTGATGGCCTGTATCAAACCCCAGGCGTTAATGTGCCTTATTGCACAGTATATGATGCTGATGGCCGTGAAATTATCAGCCCGGATCATCCACGGCGCATTATTGGTTACTTCACCAGTTGGCGCCATGGCAAAAATGGCCAGCCGGCGTATTTAGCTTCAGATATTCCTTGGGACAAAATTACTCATATTAACTATGCCTTTGCCCATGTGAACGGCGCTAATCAGGTGTCGGTGGGCGACGCAACAGACCCTAACAACGCCTCTACCGGTATGGCGTGGCCAGGCATTGCCGGCGCCGAGCTCGACCCGAACCTGCCGTATAAAGGTCACTTCAACCTGCTGCAAAAATATAAACAGCAACATCCGCATGTAAAAACGCTGATCTCAGTTGGGGGCTGGGCCGAAACTGGCGGTTACTTTGACAGCAACGGCGAACGTGTTGCCAGTGGTGGCTTTTATAGTATGACCACCAACAGCGACCTAAGCATTAACCAGCAAGGTATTAATACGTTTGCCGACTCTGCCGTAGCCTTTATCCGCCAATACGGCTTTGATGGTGTCGATATAGATTACGAATACCCCACCAGCATGAATGACGCCGGTAATCCGGACGACTTTGCCCTGGCCAACAGCCTACGCGGCGGTTTGATGCGCTCGTATATCGAGCTGATGAAGGTGTTGCGACAGAAGCTGGACACTGCCGGCGCGGCAGACGGTAAGCATTATCTGCTGACTATCGCC
>Ga0100394_1000243_pt1 | contig 44780 bp, 30 predicted proteins | sample CryGeymeta201518_FD_81549 | JGI IMG/M metagenome (GOLD analysis project Ga0100394, IMG submission 81549) | Groundwater microbial communities from Crystal Geyser aquifers in Utah, USA - Crystal Geyser metaG 2015-18 | ecosystem: Environmental > Aquatic > Deep subsurface > Groundwater | place: USA... | reverse complement strand
TATCTGAAAATGACACAATCGTTGATTAAACTGGTAGAGATCTGGAAAGAATACGAGCTGGTGGATGGAAATTTCGTGGCTTTGGAAAATGCTAATCTTGAAATAAAAAAAGGGGAATTCTCGAGCATCCTGGGACCTTCCGGTTCTGGTAAATCTACTCTTATGCATATAATCGGGCTTCTTGATCACCCGACCAGGGGCAAAATCTATATAGAAGGAAAAGATGTCTCCACTTTGAACGATGATGAGCTCTCTACATTGAGAAATGAATTTGTCGGTTTTGTGTTTCAACAGTTTAATCTGGTAAAGAAGCTCACCATCTCGGAAAACATCCTGCTACCCACAATATATACAAGAAGGAAAATTGATTATAATCCGAAAGAAAAAGCCCGCGAACTCATCCAGAAATTCGGCCTTAATGGCAAAGAAAATTCTTATCCCAACAAGATTTCAGGAGGACAACAGCAAAGAGTAGCTATAGCAAGGGCATTAATCACTAACCCGAAGCTCATATTGGCCGATGAACCAACCGGTAATCTGGATACCAAAACAGGTGACAATATCCTGGCTCTTCTGAAGGAGCTAAATATAAAGGATAAAATGACCGTAATTATTGTAACGCATGAAAAAGATGTAGCTGACCAAACCAAAAGAAAAATCATGATAAGAGACGGGAAAATCGAAAATTAGAAACTGTCAACCTATCTCTTTTTACGAAAAAGTGATAATAATTCTAATTGTTTTACTTTGATTCTTGAGCTTCTCGTATGCAGTATTTTATTTTTATTTTGAAGACAGCTTTTGAGGATTTCAGGAGAAATAAAGTCCGGACACTTCTGACCTCTCTGGGTATACTTATTGGAGTTTCTTCAGTAGTACTCCTAATATCATTCGGACTTGGTCTTAAACAATACATTAAGGATCAGTTTGAAAGCTTGGGAACTAATCTAATCATTGTCCTCCCCGGTAAAATCCTACAAGGAGGAGGCTTTAGAAGCGGTGGAGGTTCGCTGGGAGGAGCCAGGTTTGATGATAAAGATGTAGCCAGTTTAAAAAAAATTGACACAGCTCAATATGTGGTCCCTGTTTTCACCAAAACAGTTACAGTAGGAGGAAACGGTAATACGGAAATTTCAGACCTCTATGCTACTGCCGCGGATATTTTTCCCATCAGGAATCTGGAAATCGGATATGGAAGGTTTTTTGAGAAGGTTGATTTGGAAAAAAGAGGCAAAATTGTGGTAATAGGTTCTAAGATTGCCGAAAAAATATTCGGCTCAGCTGAGAATGCTTTGGATAAGATAATAAAAATTGAAAACCAGGGTTTTAAAATAATCGGTATAATAAAATCTAAAGGAGGAGGAGGCTTCGGAGGACCAGATTTTGATACCTTTTCTTACGTTCCTTATAAATCCGCATACACCTTTAATCCTGACAAAAAATTTTTCGCTTTCTACATAAAAGCTCGAAACGAAGAAGTAATTGAACAAACTAAGCAAAATATTAAAGATACACTCCTTAAGCGATATAAGGAAGACGACTTCTCCGTACTGGAACAAACCGAGATTTTGGATGCGGTCAGCTCAATCTTTGCCATGTTAAATATCGTACTTGTAGCAATAGCCACTATCTCCCTGGTGGTAGGAGGTATAGGAATTATGAATATTATGTATGTCACTGTAACGGAAAGAACCGGGGAGATCGGTATTCGAAGAGCAATCGGGGCTAGAAAAAAAGATATTCTCTCTCAATTTATCCTGGAATCAGTAATTCTTTCGCTTCTGGGCGGACTTCTGGGACTACTCGTAAGTTTCCTGATTGTGCTTTTGATACACAATTTCTTCCCTGCATATATCGATCTGCAGTCAATTCTTATAGCCATCGGAGTCTCATCTGCGATAGGTATTGTGTTTGGCGTATTCCCCGCTAAGAAAGCAGCAGATCTCTCACCAATTGACGCAATCCGCTATGAGTGAGATGTACTTTCTTCCAAACAATCAATAACCAATCACTAATCACTACCAACTACTAACTATTTAACTATTAACCATCAACAATCAACCATTAACCATCAACTATGAACCATGAACTAATAACTAATTACCATTCCCCCACTTTTCCAAAGCTTTAGCGAGTTCAAAATGGTTTTTGGCATATTCATCCAACCTTATTCCTTGGCTGACTGCTTCTCTTGCCTGTACTGCTGCTATTGCACCTTTATATGTCCCTTCCGGATGTCCGTGTATGCCTCCGCCAAAATTAATTAGAAGATCATTTCCCAGAATTTTTACCACATCCGGAAGATGACCAGGATGGAGACCTCCTGAAGCAACGGGTAAAACCGTCTTTAATCCATACCATTCTGCCCTCAAAAAATTATCTATTTTCGTAACTTCCTCTTTACCCCCTTCCATCTTTCCCACTACAGTACCGGTATGCAGGGAATCTACGCCGGCAAGACGAGAAAGTTTGGCCAGAACCAGCATGGAGATACCATACTGTTTTGACCTGGTAAAAGCGGCATGCATAGCCCTATGGGCATGTATCATTTTCCCGTAGTTTTTGTTCCTCATACCACACACTGCAGCAAAACCGGCTGTCAGGATATCAATCATATGACAGTTTCCTCCATTTTCTACTACGAACTCTGCTCTTTTCTGCATTTCCTCATATGAAGCGGTAATATTATATGCGTAAATTTTCTCATTCCCTTTCCCTAAATAACCTTTTTCCTTCATACGGGTGGTACCTTCCCTTACCCTGTCATAAAAATTGTTATATATCTGGCTCGTCAGATTTTCATCATCTTTCACCAGATTCACTCCTCCGTCATATACAGCCATAGCGGCATCAATATGATCTTTACTGGACAGACCCAATTTCGGCTTGATGATTGAACCAAGTAAAGGCATCTCCTTTACTCCAGCCATATTTCTTACGCCTGTTATGCCTAAAGCAGGACCGGGAAAGGCTTTTATATATTCTTCCGGAAAATCAATGTCTTCCAATCTCAAAGCTGATATTTCCAGTAAACCGAAGATATTACCGGCTATCGAAGATAATAACTGGGGAATATTCCCTGCTTCAAACAAATCCAAAGGATAAGCAATTTTCAAAAAACCGGAAGATTCATCTTTTTCTATCACTTTTGCATGTAAATTATCCCATGAAGTTTTTGTCTGTAAGAACACATCAGTCCAGGTACCGACTGATGACTCCGCTGCTACTCCTCCTGCTGTCCGGTCAAATGGCTGACCTTCTGATCCAAGATGAAAGCTGGCAAAAATATATTTATTTTTATCTAATTTTTCGCCTATCGAAAGATAGGTATTATATGTATTCGGCATGAGTTTTCTCCTTTATAAAAGAATATAATAATGTTGCTAGACTATTTATTTTAGAACCCTTTATGATACCCTTCTCGCTGATTATTTTTATATTTTCTGCATAAGGAATATAATCAAAGACCGGCGTATAAAATTTTAAACCTTTTGGCGCGCCGCTCCATATTTCTTTTCCAGATCTGAATTCTATTACTTGATAATCAAACGGACGAGGGTCGAACTTTAGAAGAATGCTGGTACAATATACGGGAACCTTAAGCTTCTTGGCGGTAAGACAAATACCTAAGGTTCCGATTTTATTCACAAAACCATTATAACTTAAAAGATCAGCACCCAAAAATATCGCATCAATCCGTGTCTTATGCACGGTCAATAATGAGGCTACGGCATCATCTATGATCAAACTAACATTTGTTAACCCTTCATCTAGTAATTCTTTCACTGTAATTCTACCCTGATATAACGGTCTTGTTTCTGTAGCGATAACTGAAAATCTTTTCCCCATTTTCCATGCCTTTACAAACATGGAAACAACCGTGGATGAATGGCAATGCGTAAGATATATTCCTCCGTCATGAATCACTTCAACTCCGGTATCTCCCATTTTTGCCTTGGCATCATAAATCATTTTTTCATAACAATCGCATCGTTCTAAATAAAAATCAGCATCTTTTGATTCTTTCTGAAAAATAAATCTGACGGCATTTTGGGCCAGAGGTTCGGTGGGTCTCGCATAAGCCAGCGCTTTGGCGACTTTATATAAGGTCTGGAAAACCGACTTGGTATTATTATTTGCTCCTAGCCTGATACCGGCAAGGGTAGCTAAGGCTACGTTTGTAGCACCCTGAGTTCTTAATGTCTTTATGTCTTTTTCTATTTCTATTATTTTGTCCATAATATAACCATGCATATTCAATCCTACAACCATAGGTAACACCACGTCAAACAATTTGCAATCTGAATAGTATCCGTCAAAGTTGGTATAATAATTTCATATGGATGCAATTTGCATTAAGGGAATAAGTAAAAGTTTTGGTCAGTGCCATGCTGTTTCTGATGTGAATATTAGTATAAATGAGGGAAAAATATACGCTCTGATCGGGCCAAACGGGTCCGGTAAAACTACGCTTATTAAAATGATTACAGGACTCCTTATTCCGGACAGCGGAAAAGTTACTATTTATGACTATGACATACAAAAAGAACCGGAAATGGCAAAAACCAAATTTGGTTACATTGCTGATGATCCATCCGTTTATGAATACTTAACCGGGATTGAATTCTTATCTCTAACCGGAAGTTTAAGAGGTCTTCACCATCATGAAATTCATGATTATATCGATGAATTATCAGGTATTTTCCCGATAAAAGACATTCTTTACCAACCCATGGTCCAATATTCCCGAGGAAACAAACAAAAAGTAGCATTCCTGTCAGCTCTTTTGGCTAAACCTAAAATATTGATTATTGATGAACCTATTGTCGGGCTTGATCCAACCAGCATTAGTACTTTCGGTAAAACGCTGAGTAAATTTGCTAAAAAGGGAGGTTCTGTATTTATGGCCACTCACATCCTTTCTTTTGCCCAAGATTATGCAACTAGAGTCGGAGTTATGCAAAATGGGAAGATTGTAGATGAACGCCAGATTAAGAGTTCAACCCGTCTCGAGGAGCTTTACAATCTGGATATACTGAAACAACCGAAGGAATGTTCCAGCATATACCCTTCTAAACTGATTCCGATTAAATCGGAATACAGTAAGAAGGGTATATAAAACAATGAAAGGAATTATCACGCTCCTTTATTATGACTTCTTGGGACTTATAGCATGGTTTAAAACCCAGACTGCTAGTAAAGTTTTTATCCTTCTAGTATTTCTGGCCGTATTATCCGGAGTATCTTTATCTATCTTTATAGCCTGCAAAACCTTTTTCTACAGTCTGTCTCTTTCAGAAAAATACGGCTTACTAACCGTAAAATACATCATCCATGCAGCAATCGTAATCATCTCCTGGTTTGCATTGTCCACATCTACCATCTCAGTATATGGATTTCTAGTAAAATCAGACAAACAATTTGAGTTCCTTCTGTCTTATCCGATTAAAGCTTATCTTATACCTCTTTTTCTTTTCATCAAATCTACTTTTATGAATTCGCTGTTTGTCCTTATGATTTTCATACCTATCGGAATCGCTTACGTGAACATTTTTCAGACTGCGTCTTTCACTGGATTTATATTCAGATTCACTTTCACTCTGATTCTGCTTATTGTTCTTACCAACAGTATTGCATCGGTAATAGGATACATACTGGCAAAATATATTAGACGTAAAGGTTACCTTGCCGGTATTCTGACAATGTCGATTTTTATGTTTATCATGCTTCTTATTGTAAATATCATTTTCCCGGAAGGAATAAATAAACTTTATACGGCAAATAACCATGATTTTATGGAAATTTATAACAACCTGCCATTATCCAACTCCTATCTCCCAACCTTCTGGATGACCGAAATAATCACACAAGGCATTAATATTTTCGGAATTTATCTTTCATTCCTTACAATTGCAATTCTGTTTACTTCGATCCATTTCCAGAACAACAGGTTTCTTTCCGTTTTTCGTGATCTTTTATCCCATCCTTTCAGTTTAAGAAGCAGACATAAGGATTCCTATAAACCAACCGTTCAATTTCTCTGGAATAAATTACCGCTCGAATTCAAAGATTTGCTATCAATTACTCGTCTTCCTTCTGAAATAGGATATGCTTTCTTTTTAATCTCGATTGATCTCTTCTTTTATTTTCTTATTTCCCGGATCAGGGACGTAAACTATTTTCCCATCCAATTACAGTACGCTTTTATGCTTTTCGTATTTGCATGGCTTCAATTTATCAACATCGCTTTTCTTTTGAGGATTGTCTATCCGCTCATGGCTAAAGAAGGCCCGAATGCATGGTATATTTTCACATTGCCGATTTCTAAATTAAGAATTTTATTCTCAAAAATATGGCTGGCGCTAATTGTTTCCATACCCTTCCTCATTTTCACCTCTTTTGCTTGGATGATTGTTCCATTTAATAAATCTGATTACTGGCAATTCATAATCATCAGTATTATGTCATTTCTAACTATCGCTTTGGCAAATGTGCTTTTTGGAACAATTTTCCCGAATTTCTCCCAGGGAAAAGATCCGGAAAAAGTAAGTACCAGCGGGATGGGTATCGTAACATTATTTTTTTCCTTCCTAGTTATTATATTTTCTGGGTATTTAATTTTAGAACTGCAAAAGGGTTTGATTTCTATCTGTATGCTTTATCTTTTTCATCTTTTTTTCATTGTTGTAACTATCGCAAGTTTGTATCTAATCTCTGTAACGAATATGAAAAAATACCAGTTTTAGAGTAATATTTATCCGTCTTCGCAAAAAAACCACGAGTGCCCTTCTGTCTACTCAGGATGGTGAACCTGTTGAATCCACAAACCCGTAATGTATTTGAATTCAATATTATCTATGCTTGCTGTCATAAAATATTTTCTGTAAAATATAATTGAGAAGATCAGGTTTTTTATATCGGGCCCTATAAGCATCCCGAGTTTCTCGGGAGGGACTTCCAACAAATTTATTACTATAGATTTGACGGTATAAAAACCTGTTTTTTTTATGAAAGAAAATTATCAAGATATCATTTCAGGTCTTTCTCAAAAAGAAGCATCCGAAAGGCTTAGAACAGACGGAGTTAACGAGCTTCCATCTCAAAAGAAACAAAACATCATTACTATTTTTCTTCGGGTAGTCTCTGAACCTATGCTGCTTCTGCTTATTGGAAGCGGTCTCATCTATCTTTTTCTTGGTGAAGTTAAGGATGCCTTAATGCTTCTGTCATTTATTTTTGTAGTAATTGGTATTACTTTTTATCAGGAGAGAAAGACCGAAAGAACTCTGGAGGCGTTAAGAAATCTATCAAGCCCAAGAGCTTTGATAATAAGAGATGGCGAAAGGAAAAGAATTCCGGGAAGAGAGGTGGTAAAAGGAGACATTATTATTCTACAGGAGGGCGACCGTGTTCCAGCTGATACTAAAGTCTTATCCTGCGAGAACTTATCAGTTGACGAATCACTCCTAACCGGAGAATCCATAGCTGTAAGAAAATCGTCATGGAACGGAAAAACCACGGATCAAAGACCGGGGGGAGATGATTTGCCTTTTGTCTACTCCGGATCTCTAATTGTAAGTGGAAGAGGTATGGCCCAAGTAATATATACCGGAGCTTATACCCAAATGGGCAAGATCGGAAAAGCTCTGGAGACGATAAAGGAGGAAGACACTTTACTTAAAAAAGAAACTGCAAAAATTGTAAAGGCTGTCAGTATTATTGGTTTATCGTTATGTATCCTAATCGTTCTGATTTATGGCTTAATAAAAGGTAATCTTTTACAGGGGTTTTTATCCGGACTGGCTTTGAGCATGGCGATACTTCCGGAAGAATTTCCCGTTGTTCTTCTAATATTCTTGACCCTTGGTGCCTGGCGAATATCCAAAAGAAAAGTCCTGACCAGAAGATCGGCAGTGATAGAAACATTGGGAGCAGCTACAGTTCTATGTGTCGATAAGACAGGTACTCTTACTTTAAATCAGATGAAATTAACCTGTCTTTTTTCTAAAAATTCTTATTATGAATTAAGTGATCTCGCCTCAACCTTACTTCCTGAAAAACATCATAATCTTTTGGAATATGGGATTTTGGCAAGTCAAAGAGATCCGTTTGATCCTGTCGAAAAAGAGATCAAAAAAATGGGTGAACTATACCTTAAGAATACCGAACACATCCATATCAACTGGAATCTGGTAAAAGAATATCCTTTATCCAAAGAACTTTTGGCCCTTTCTCATGTCTGGCAATCTCCAGATAAGAAAGATTTTGTGATCGCGGCCAAAGGAGCTCCTGAAGCTATCCTTGATCTTTGCCATGCAGAAAAATCTATAAGAAAAAAGACATTAGACAGCGTAAAAGAGATGTCGGAAAGAGGTCTAAGAGTATTAGGTGTTGCTAAGGCATCTTTTTCAAAATCAGGCCTTCCCAAGAAGCAACATGACTATGATTTTGAATTTATCGGACTTTTTGGATTTATTGATCCCATACGCTCCACTGTACCTGATGCGGTAAAAGAAGCACATAATGCAGGTATAAGGGTCGCTATGATTACAGGAGATTATCCGGGTACTGCTATATATATTGCCAGAAAGATTGGACTTGTTAATCCTGATAATTATCTTTCCGGAAGTGAGTTGTCAAAGCTCAATCACATGGAGCTTCGGGAAAAAATAAAAAATGTAAATATTTTTGCCAGAGTCGTACCAGAGCAGAAACTATTAATTGTGAACGCCTTTAAAGCAAATGGAGAGATCGTAGCTATGACTGGAGACGGAGTCAACGATGCTCCAGCTCTCAAATCAGCCAATATAGGCATCTCTATGGGCGAAAGAGGAACAGACGTGGCAAGAGAAGCATCATCCTTAGTCCTTTTAAACGACGATTTTTCCTCTATAATCGCTGCAATCCGTCTGGGTAGAAGAATTTATGACAATCTCAAAAGAGCTATGGGTTATATTTTTGCAGTGCATATACCGATAGCCGGCATGTCTCTTCTTCCTGTGATTTTTAATCTTTCTCCTGTTCTTCTTCCAGCACATATAGCTTTTCTGGAACTTATCATAGATCCTGCCTGTTCAACGGTATTCGAATCGGAGAAAGAAGAAGATCATATTATGAAAAAGCCTCCCAGAAGTCTATATAAACCCATGTTTGACAGAAAAACAATAACTATAAGTATTTTGCAGGGATTAAGTATACTGATATCCGTTTTTCTTATTTATATTTATTATCTGTATGTGAACAAGAACGAAATGGGAGCAAGATCTATTACATTCACTACTCTTGTTATGGCAAACCTGATGCTTATAGCCACTAACCTTTCATGGAAGAAAAATATATTTCAAATAATCTCATCAGCTAATAAGGCATTACTTATCGTTTCAGTATTTGCAATTTTGGCTTTGTTGGTTGTTATATACATCCCATTTTTCGTAAACCTTTTCCATTTCACATATCTTAATCCGGTTGAATTATTGTTATCTTTTATTGCAGCATGCATAAGTATACTTTGGTTTGAAGCAGTGAAATTTACAGGAAAAATTATCCGCAAATGAGGATGTTTCCGTTAAGAGTCATAAATATCATAACTAATATTATTTATTCAACACTATTATTTCCCATACTCCCAAATAGTTTGACTCTTTGAATATCTTCATTTTAGTTACATTAATATAGGCTTCAATACCCTTTTTAATAAAAGGTAAATAATTTTTTGTTTCATAAATTTTTATAATCCGATGGGTAAATTTAGCCACAATATGTTTCCGTGGATTCATATAATCAACAATTAGAATTTTACCGTTTTTCTTTATGACTCTTTTCATTTCCATTAAGACCCTAATCCCTATTTCATAAGGCATATCATGAATTCCCCAAGAAATCGCCGCTGCATCAAAAAATTCATCCATAAAAGGTAACTTCGTACCATCAGCCACTTGAAATTTAAGTTTAAGACTTGGTGATAGTTTCTTCTTTGCTTGAACCAACATCTCAGGTGATAAATCAATACCGATGACATCGTGACCTAATTTTGCCAGTTCAAAGGCTTGGGCTCCTGTACCGGTGGCAACGTCCAGTATCTTTTGTGGAGGCTTTAGGTTAAGAAATCGGGCTGCTTTTTGTCTTAATGGAAAAAGAAGATATTTTTCATAATCATAAAGCCATGCCCAACGGCCGAAAAATTGATTATTATAATTTGAATGTTTTTTTATTTGATTACCTTCCATCATATCTATTTTATCAATATTTGCAGAAACTTAAACTAATTATCTGCATTAATGACCAAACAACATAATTCACTTGTTAACAGGGTATTATAAATCACAACTTAATGCATAAATACCGGGTAAAATTAGTGGTGTGATTATATATACCCATCTTACTCAGGTTTGCAACTTTTTATCACAGCAAAGCTGATTAGATGTGTCTATGCTGGAACAATCCTGAGTTGTTTCAGTATATCATTTATTTGGGGTTAATTAGGGTTTTCATGTTTACTAGATTTTTATTTTAGCTTGTTTTATCAAGCTGAAGTTAGATAATAATGGCTTTTTATTGAAATGTTGGAAAAATAAGTACCCTATAAAAAAATTAATACTAAATCTGTTAACAATAACTTAGAATTTTTTAAGAAAATTATATGAAAAAGGAAATACTCCTTTAATAATGTTTATAAGTGAACTTCGAAAGAGATATATTAAACCATAAAATCCTAAAAAGTATATAAAATGCTTATAAACTACTTCCTGTAATTTTGAGGTAAGTTCATTTGTTTGAATATTTTTGCCATCAAATATATGCTCAACGTATTTAAAACAAGAATCGTGTGTAATGGTTATTAGCCCTGATGACATACTCTTAAGATTTATTTTATCAAGAAAATGTAATAATTTATTAACTCTGTGGGAATAATTTCGGCAGCTTTTCTTCTTAGTGGTACCAAAGAATGAGTCTGAACAAATTTCATAAGCCAATTGGTAGATACTCCTTCGATATAATTCTAAATAAAACACGTGCAGATTATCATTATGAACCCATTCTTTAAATAACTGCGCTTTTGTTTTATCAGTAAACTCTGGTATTTTTGTAATTATTTGGCAAAAACCTCCTTTCTTAAGATGCGCTGATACACCTTCAATGATTTTTTGGAGAATTTTATACCCGTATTTTCCACCATCTTGAAACAAATTTGATTTATGAATAGATATTTCGTACGGAGGATTGGATAATATGAAATCATACTTTTCATTTTTAATCGGGATATAGAGATCACCACAAATAAAGTGACAATTATCAACATTATTCAAAAGTGCGTTAAACTGAGAAAAATTTATAGCTCGTGGGTTAAGATCAATCCCGGTAACATATCTACTATGACCTGAAGCTATTATACTTAAGATTCCACTTCCACAACCTAAATCAAGCACCGAATTAAATTGTTTTTTTATTGAAACTTCGCTTAGCGTAATTGAATCTAATCCAATCGGATATACAGATTCATATTTCGACCGTTTCCTGTTATTCGATCGGTCTATTAACTGTAAAATAAAATCACATGCGAAATAGTATGTTTTGAATGGAATTAAAAATATTGTTGATCGTACTGAAACACTATCAGTTTTTTCAAGAATGTTTATTCTAAATAGCTCTTGAATATAATCGTCAGAAAATATTTGTTTTAATAATTTCAGTTTTAATTTTCTACCTAGAAAAAATAGGTGAAATAAAATCCCAAATGCGGTTGAAGCTGGATAACGATAGGCAAAAATAGGCAGATCATACTGATCATATGCGAAAGAATTAATCCCTCGTTGTAAAAAATCTTTATGGGTATACTGGTATTTTCTAAGGGTGGTTATGAAGACTTCAAGGAATAATCTATTGATTGTTTGAATCGCAAAATGTTGCATTATCTTATAGTTATATCATATTTAACTATTAAAATACTAAACCCTATAGTAACTGGTAGCAATTAATAGAAACTTATAGCATGAAAATAGAGAAATAAACGCGATGAAATTCGCTACTTTCCCATATGTTATTAAGTATAGTTTTCTACAGTACCTGAAATCGAGGTTTGAATTGTCAAATCAGGCTGTAAATTCAGGATAATGGCATTTATTGAAATGCTAGTCAAATAAGGCACCTCATGAAGCTAATTTTTGTTTTATTTTACTACCAACCAACCACCTTCAGAATGCCCTGAGACATCAGGGATATACATCTGATACGCTTGAGCAGGAGGATGATGGTAGCGTCCGGGTGTAGTAGCTCTCACACGGTAGCTTATTTCATATACACCAGCGGGTAAGTAGTTAGCAAACAATGTCGTTCGGTCATCATGATATTCTTTATGCTCAAAATAAAGAAGTTGATTACCTTCTTCTTTTAAGATTGGTCTTTCTTTATTTAAAACACTGACATTTTTAAGACTTTCATTTACTGATTCAAGGCCTGCTGGTAGAATGTCTTCGATAACCACAAAATGCCTTTCTTCAGGAGCAACAATTATAAGACGCACCCAACTTTCAGAATTTTCATTGATTGTATCAATCGGAAGTATATTTCCTTTACTATCTACAAACTCCCTTACAACAACCATTCCTTGTTCCAAAGGTTTAATTTCTGTGAATGGTAGATAATATTTAAGATTGATGTTGTAATAGAGGTTACCTTCGCCACTTTTGGTAATCCTTAAATTACTTTCTCCCCCGATATTGAAGTCGGAAATGGATATTACATATTCCTGTAGTTTTAACAGATCATCTTTTGTAAACTTACCTTCCTTCAGTATTTTTCCATTAAGCTCAAGCCGATAATTTTCATTGACTTTCTGATCTCCTTTGCCCAGAAGCTGGGAAGAAATTGCCTTGATTACAGCAGCGGTATCACGGGTGGTTAACCAATGGTTATCGGTTCTTATAGACATCAGATATCTTACTACTTCCGAAATAAGGGGGTTATTTTTGTCAAACCGGGTGATCGCTTCAAGGATACTTGCGGTGGCCGTAGTATTGCTACCCATGATACGATAATCACTTTTAGGCTCTTCCCAGTGAGTTGTGGTAGCTGTTTTCTTACCAAGACTTATCAACTCAGCATAAAGCCGCTTTGCCTTACTGTCCATACCAGAAATATCTTTCATAGCTAATGCAAGATACGACCTTCCTTCTAAAGAGAGTTCAAAACGCCGGTCAAACAGATTAGAAGCATAAGAAGACAAATTCACATTTCTTTCTTTTAGAACATAAAGAATATATGCTTGAGTATATAGAGACAATTCTTTCCCACCTCTGGACAATTGACTCTCCAGATAGTTCTGTGCCCGTTTTAGAGTCTGATCAGCTACGGTAAAATTGTCCATTTTCGCTTCAGAGAGAGCTAAGAAGGCATATGCCGTCAGGAAGGTATCACTTTCATATTCAATCCACCAGCCCCAACCACCATCCGCATGTTGCTGGTTGTTCAGTCGTTGAATACCGTCGTTGATTACATCAACAAGTTGCTTTGTTTCAAGTAAACCGCTTTTATCGATTTTCGCATTTTGCAGAATTCTATGTACGAAAACTGCAGGCAAAAGCCTGCTGGTTATTTGTTCTGTGCAGTAATAAGGATAAGTTAAAAGATATGGTAGTGCGTTAATACTATCGCTGCCTAAAGAAGGTGAAAAACTTACACTCGCTGCGCCCTGCATTGGATCTAATTCCTTGGGTAATACGATTTCTTCAGAAGCGGTATCCTTTGCCTGACCTGATGTTGCTACCACTTCAGGAACGCTATATGACTTAATTGGCAAGGTCATTTCGACTGCATCTTGGGTAGTCTTATCTGCACCTTCAACTACCAGTCTAATCTTAGCTGAGGCAACGTTGTTTGCCACTGTCACCCAAGTAAGTTTTTCTTGAGCTCCGTCGGCTAATACTAGCTGTTTTGATTTCTCATCAGTAATTTGTAAACCATCACTTTCAATTTTTGCTGTAAGAGTTTGTGTGTCCCCGCTTGTATTTACCACAATTGCACCCAATTTTGCTTCGTCCCCAATAGAAAGGAATCTGGGCAGGAAAGGTCTGATTAATACATCACGACTCACGGTAACCTCTGATACTTTTGAACCGAAAGCTGCTTCCTCCGAGTTGGCAATTGCTGCTAATCTCCATGTTGTAAGGTTGTCAGGAAGCGGAATTTCAACTTCTGCCTTACCCTCATTGTTGGTTTTATGAGTTGGATTCCAATATGCAGTATCAGGAAAATCACTTCTGGAAGAATCGTTACCTCCTTTTTGGTTATGAACATAAATATTGCCTGCAAAATATGTTCGATATTTTTCGATTTCTAAGTTATATACTGCAAAATCTCCTCGGGTTTGTTCAATTGAAAACACTTTAATCAATTGGTTATTCCTATCCAGTAAATAATCGCCAACTTCAACTTCTCCTGCAATTATCCATTTTCTATTCACATATAACCTATGAACGGGAGTAACACGAAGCTCTCCGTTTATAATGAGGTATTGATCAACATCGTGTTTATAAGTCTTAGTTACCTTAGCTTCAATTAGTTTGGAAGAATTTTCACTTTCTCTGGTTAATACAACATCTCCAACCTTGACATCCTTAATGTTCCTATATATTCCGCCTTGCATTAAAATTGGAGTATCTCCTGTAAAGCATCCGCCTCCGCTTCCACCTTTTGCTCCAAGATTTGTGTTTGCATTTATCCGATCAATCGAGATGGTTAAAAGCTGAGAGGTCGAAACCTCAAGATTTCTGGGTTGGTAGAAGGTCTTATAAATATCAGGCAATTCAATATTCGATAGATCCCATACTGCCCTATCAACCAGACCGACTGCCAGTTCGGTAGAGATGGGATGACCCAATAAGTCTTTTGTTTCTATAGTCGCTTTTAGAGTATCCTTCGGTTTATATTTTTTCTTGTCCGTTGTAATTCGAACGTCAATTTGCTGCTTTTTATCCGTAACCTTTATCTCTGTATAGCCCATCTTAAATTCCACTGGTTTTTTAACCTGATTACCACCTTTTACTAAAACTGCTCCGATGAATGCGTTAGGTGTGTATTTTGGAGGGACAGACATGGTGAAATTGTTAGAGGAATCGCTGGTATCAACAATTTTATAGTCCAGAACACTTCCTCTTTCTACGGTAAGCAGTGTTTTTGCTGAATCGGAAGCAAATGGAGAAGCAACGAAAACAGAAAGATTCTCTCCAACCAGATAGTCACGCTTATCGGTAACCAGGACAATACGATCATTATTCTCTCTTACCGTTGAGAAGCCATAACCCGAAACCCATAAAAAACTGCCGCTGGTGTTTTGATTCCCATCCTTGTCTGTTACCTTCCCGATAACTTTATAAGTTCCTCCTTCTTGCGGGGTGAAAGAGGCGATTCCCCGTCCTAAAGAGTCTGTAGTAACTACCATGCTTGTTACAAGAGAATCGCTGGGTTTGCTGGTGTAATAGAATATCCCATCGTCAGGATTTTTTTCTCGAACCGTTTCCCAGGTTCTTTTATAAAATTCAATAGAAACAGGTGTATTTGGAATTTCGCTGCCCTTCAAATCAACTGTAACCATCTCGACTCTAGCTTCTTTACCAGACTGGTTAGCATAACTTACAGGTCTAAGTCCTACATATAATCCGCCTTTATGCACTGTAAATTCTTGCGAAGCGGCAATTGATTGATTGTTAATATCATTTACTGTTGCTTCTACAAGCATCCTTTGGCTTGTCACCTGTTTGCTTATATCAAGCGGGATAGTAAGTTCCAGATCACCTTTAACATTGGTTTTTCCTTTCCCTTCCGTAACTTTCTTCCCGAAAAAATAACTATATCCTGAATAATTCCACCAAGGTCGCGACCAATAAGAATCTGAGTCTCCAAATTCAAACCTCCAATCCTTATCCCATCGGAAAGAATAATCTTGAGTTTGAAGCACCCAGGTTACGGGGGCATTTGTAACCGGTGCACCAAAATAATAAGAAGCATTAATGACAATATCTGCACTGTTTCCTTGAATATATGCATCCTTTGATGGTTTTACGCTTACTGCAAGATCCGGCTTTTTGTATTCCTCTACCTGGAACTGTTGTGAGTATGAATTACCCTGAAAAGTGGACCCCACTTGGTAATAGCCTAAATTTGCGTCTTTGCTTAAAACAAAATCCCCGGAAAATGAACCAAAGGTAGTTAGGGGTAGATCCTGCATATATACAGACCTGTTTTGTGCATCACTTATGTTTACTTTCACCCTCTCCCCTGGTTGAAGATTCTCGTAAGCTCCGTCGTTATCTTTCTTTATTATTCCTTTAAAATAAACTTTCTGCCCCGGCCTGTAGATTGGACGATCTAGTGTAAGAAAAAGCTTATAGTCTTGTTTTGAATAATAGTCTTTAGATTCGTTAGCGTTGTAATAGCTTGGTAAACCAAAATCATAGCGGTTAATTCCCTGACTCCAGGCACTGGCGGCAACCACAAAATCTTCATCTTTTTGACCAAAAACAAACAAGTTATTCTTTTGGAATATATCCACATCCTTCATATACACACCGTCTTTATTCGAATCTCCCTCACTTAATAAATTTCCTGAACTGTCTGTTAACTGCATTTTCATTCCTGAAACTACACTTCCTGTTGATTGATTTACTGCCCAGGAGAAGATTTGTTTGTCGCTTTTTTTAACAGTCAAAGCGGACTTGCTTACAATCATAACCATGTTATCGTGAACTCCTTGCGAAATTCGCATGTCGAGGAAGTAAAATCCGGGAGGTAATTTTCTTCCCATATCTGTGGTTATTTTAGTAATTACATGGACAGGAGTATTGAAATCTGCATCATATGTCTCGCTCCATAAACGAACTTTTTCGAGCTTGCTGGTATCATAACTTTGCCAGTTACGACAGGATTCATTATAAGAACATTGTTCTTCATAACGCCTGCGATAAAGATCAAGAAGATCCTCTCTTTTTAACTTGTAAAGCGAATAGTCAACTTTATTGGCGTTAATTACTTGAGCGACAATGCGTGGGATTACCTCTTGATTAAATGCTCCAAAATATGTGCCGGACGGATAAATACTTACCGACGGTTTATAAGCTGCGGTTGTGAAACTGAACGAATAAGGACTACCTAGTGAAACTCCGTACTGATCTTTCACCCCGGAACTTATTGTGATCGTGTACGTTTTTGATCTTCCCAGGAATGTACTTACCGAAAGAGAATTACGGGAATTATAACTGTCAAAATATAAAGATGGTTTGGTATCTGGTTTAGGGTCAATAATCACGTTATCCTCGAAAGACTTTATTTCCATTGGTGTCTTAAATAAGACTTCCATTCTGTATTGCTCCGAGATATCCTTATCTCCATTTGCGGGAGTCGAACTTATTACTGCCGGTATAGCAGCAACTCCAAAAGTCCATGAGTACTCTGTTTCCATTCCGTTCGTGCCTTCAGTGCTTTGAACACCTTGAGAAATAATGGCAGTATAATGTTCTTCTCTTTTTAAAGGTTCGGATGAGTAAAATCCTACTACATTTCCAGATACGGTCACGCGCCCTGGAACTTTATTTTTATTCTTATCCAAGAGTGTAAATTTATCGGCAATTGACTGTGGATTAATATTTTGATTAAAAGTCGCGGACACCGAAGCGATTGGAGAAGCATAATTATAATCTCTTTTGGGACTTATATCATCAAGACGCGGGCGTTCGCTGGAAAATTCCCAAGTATATTCTTCCTTAAGCACGCCTTCATCTTGAGAGCGTAATCCAGACGGTACTGTTATTTTGTATGTTGTTGCTCTTCTGAACCGTTCAGAGGGTCTGAATTGATAAGCGGTTGTTCCAAGCCATCTGCCTTCACCCTCTATCTTGGGACTTACAGAAAATGCTGGTTGTCTGATAGCGCTATTTGTAGCCGTGGTGAGAGCGATCATCGGACGATCAAAAACGACTGTAATAGGTGTTAAATCTTCAAGCGCTTCGTTTTGAGGAGAGGAAAGAACAACTTTCGGGTTGCCAATTGTTTCAAAGGAAATTGTTTTATTGCCGGTAAGAGGTATTAATAATTTGGATAAGACAATTCCGTTAAAAGCCACTTTATAACTATTTGCTCGATTGAGTTTGCCTTGAGGTGTAAAAATCAGCTTCTGATCGCTTTCCCAATTAAAACTACCCTGAACACTTGGAGTTATGCTGAAGCTTTTTTCTGCTAAGAATTTAATGACTCCTTTATTAAAAATTATTTCAATTTTGGTATCAAGGGGTGCTTCGGTACTTTGATTTCCCGGAAAGCTTGTGGCAATTTTTGGAGGAACGAAAAGATATCCAAACTTCACAACTAAAATTGACGCAATGAGGATAAATAATGGTTTCCATATCATTGCTAAGCGCTCTTTATCAGAAGAAAGTTTAAATCTTACCGTCCATTCGGATATGAATTTGCGTAACCTGTCGAAATTTTGCGTGAAATAAAACTGTAAAACTAGCATTTTTTTCTGTATAGAGAGGCCAAAATTACCGGGGAATTTTAATCGAGCGGAGATAATCTTAATTAAATTACTCATATCAATGATCATTTCAATTGTTCAGTTCTACACCTTAATGCTATTAAATCAGAACCATTGCCATATTTCAATTACTACTGTCTTCTTTATATCCTACAACAGAAAAGGTTATTTCATCACTCTTAACCCGTTCGTTGTTTTCAGTCATCCCATAAGCCGCTATAGTATGTTTACCCACTTGGGGTTTCCATGACGCGCTGTAGGGAAAGTCCTCTGCTTCCTTAAAAAGTTTCCCGTCCAAATACCAAAACACCTTATTAATACTCTGTGAGATATTTACCTCAAAAACTATTCTTTCATTATTTACCAAAAGCGGTGCGGATTCAAAAACGGTTTTTTCTTTCGGGTAGGTAATCTCCAAATAAATTTTACCTGAAAGTTGCTGACTATTGTTACAAAGAGGTGATGATTGCCGAGGAATGACTTCTTGACGGTTTTGTATCGCCCAGGTATAAACTTCAGGAGGATAGTCAATAAACACCTTTTCTTCAACAAAGTTTTTCGGGCAAGAATCATCTGCTAACAAGCCGTTTCTATTATCAATCAGGACTTTTTTGTGTAATTTAGATACTTCCTTTGGCTCCGAACCCTCAACGAAAAGTTCATTGGTTTTTTCAGGACAAAGTTCATCTGGAAGACTTCCCGACATTGCGCATATTTCCACTTCCTTTATCCGTTCCGGACGAATAAACACTTCAATTGGATAGCCTTTTAAAAATTCCTCAAAAAATTGGTTCCAAATTGGTGCTGCCCCTACCACTCCTGAAATTTCCCGCATCGGATGGTTGTCATTGTTTCCAACCCAAACTCCAACTGTATAACTGGGAGTATAGCCGACAGTCCAGTTATCATGCCAATCGGTCGTTGTTCCTGTTTTTACGGAAGCGGGGTGGGAAAGAACAAGAGGATTTTTCTCGCCAAACGCCGGAATACGGGCTTTGGGATCGGATAAGATATTGGAAATGAGATAAGCCACCTGTTTTCCATTTTGACCCAAGACTTGCGTTCCTTGATTGTCATGATGTGTATATAAGTTCTTACCATCGTCGGCAACTATCTTTTGGATTGTGTAAGGTTCTTTATACTCACCTCCTCTGGCAAAACTTGCAAATACGTTGGTCAGCTCAAGTAGCTTTATTTCTCCTCCTCCCAAAGTCAGGGCTAAATCATATCTGTCTTCCTGGGTAAAAGTAGTAATCCCTAAATCTCTGGCAACTTTCAAAAAATTATTAATTCCGATTCTATCCAGCATTTCCACGGCTGGTAAGTTAAGAGAGGATGCGAGAGCTTCCCGAGCCAATACTAAACCGTGGTATCTGCCATCATAATTGTTAGGAGTAAAACCCTCACCTTTTTTGGTTTGATAAATTTTTATTACATCATAAATCAATGTCGCAGGAGTGTATCCTTCCCTAAAAGCTGTTGCATAGGTAACAGGTTTTAACGCCGAACCAGGCTGCCTTAAAGCGGTTGCCATATTAACCTGCCCGGAACGAGAAGCATCGAAATAATCAATTCCTCCAAGCATGTCAATAATTTCTCCAGAATCATTCCTGATAAGAACAATAGAAGCATTGCTTAAATCATGCTGATTTTTCAATCTGTCCACCCATATTTTGGCGATGTTCTCGCTTAGATTAAATGTAGGATAATCAAGCGTCGTATAGATATTTAGACCTTGGTTATTATTAATTCCCAGTGCAAATAGTTCTTGTAAGACATAATGAACAAAATGAGGAGCCTTTATGTCTGACTTTTTTGTGGAAATCGCGAGTTCTTCTAGTTTTGCCTCTTCGGCTTTTTCTTTTGAAATAAATCCATGCTTCATCATTAAATCCAATACTTGTATTTGTCCCTTTTTTACTTCATCCCTACTTGAAAAGGGGTTGCGTTTGTCCGGCGAGGAAAGCAAACCAACCAGAAAAGCACTTTCTGCAAGCGATAGCTGGCTGATATCCTTATCAAAATAGGTTGACGATGCTGCCTGTATCCCATACGCCAAATTGCCAAAATACATCTGGTTGAAATACATGGTCAGGATATCTTTCTTTGAATATGAAGCTGTTATCCTTAAGGCTATAAAAATCTCCCTTATTTTTCTGACAATACTTCTGGAAGGTATCTTTTTATGGGAAATTATTGCAGTTCTGGTCAACTGTTGTGTAATCGTGCTTGCTCCGGAAACGATCCTTCCTTCTTTTATGTTTATTAACAATGATCTGGCAATTGCTCTTAAATCCACTCCTGGATTAGTCCAAAATGTAATATCTTCGGAAACAACGGCTGCGTTTATGAGATAGACTGGCAGGTCGTTATAGGTAATTGGCATCTTTTTACCCACCTCGCCAGCAGATTCATAAAGAAGAGTGTGGTTCCTATCCCATATTTTGACAGTTCCAGACTGATTGATCTTGGGCTGTGTCCACCAGATAAATAAAGCAAGGGAAATAAATAGGATCGAAATTATGATAGGCTTTCTTATTTTCCGGATTGTAGGATTAAATAGTTTTTTGATTTTAGGATACACACCCTAAATTATATCAAGATATCGGAAGTTTTATGGTAAGCCTACATTATTTATCATAAAGTAAAATTAAACCCCACATCCTCCGCCTCCTTCCACCTTAGGAAGAAGACCTTCCGTCTGCAATTCCTTATTTATGACTCTATATCCCTGACTACTGGAATAGTCGATTCCTAAAACAAGTTCAGGATCAATCTTGTCCCATGGGATATTCTTCTTTTGCTTAAAGTAAATACCTAACTCTGCATAAGTTTGCGGAAACCAATAAGTGTTTAATACCAGGGCTTTCTTATATATCTCGTCTTTCTGCATTCCCTGTGTTACGGCAAGCTCAATAAACCCAAGCATAGCGGCTCCATGGTTGCAGTCGGGGAAATAAGTACTGTTTCCACAGCATGGACGGTATATATTTTGGGAAATTTCGCGAACGACAGCCTCCTCTTCAGGACTCAAATCAATTATCGGAAAGCGATTGAAGAGTTTTCCTCCTTCTTCCCTACCCAATGTCCATCCGCCTGTTGAAGCAAAATTCCCTACATCTTTTTTATATTGTGTTCCCATCGGTCCCTCGGAAAGTATATTAGTTTTGTTAGCAATACCTAGTGGCCAAAGAAGATTCAGTAATAAATTAGCATTCTCTTGATTTATGATAATCGGCTCATCGGAGGGATTGTCGAATAATCTCTTCTCAGTTTCTGTTAGACCTCCTCGCCCCTCATATAATTTTATAAACTTATCCTTATCTATAGCTCCAAATTGAACCATTTTAGCAACTACATTCTTAAATGAGACACCCAAGTTCACTTTTTCTGGAAATACGGATTTAGTGATTTCTTCCTGTAGTTTGGTAATATCCGGTGTTGGAGTAGGCAAATTCTTCTGCCTAAACGGCAGTGAGTAAGATAAAATCTCTGCTTTAACAACAAAAAGTGGGATAAGTTTCAAAACTAGAACAGCAAGAAGAAAACCTGTTACCAGTCCCACGAAATAACTTCTTTTTGTTTTAATCCTTTTTATCAGATTTTTTACTTTCATTTCCTGCCTCCTTCAGCATAATTTTAAATAAAAGGATGATTCCGATAAGTACCAAAATGTCCAAAATCGGATTCTGCAGTTTACCTGAAACGTCAAAAATAAAATCCCTGAGTCCTCTACCATATTCCATATTGGCATCCATCTTGATTTTGTCGGTTAAAGCCATATAGGCAATAATTAGTGAAGAAACCATAAAAGTTATCGATGCAATAATCTTCAAAGGTTTCTCTGTTTTACTTTTTATTTTGTACAGATATTGGTTGGTGAGCTTTTCATAGAATAAAGATAGGAAAAACAGAGGAAAAACTATCCCTAAAACGTATACAAATGAAACGATAAGAGAAGTGAAAATTGTCGGTGATAATGATGAGAGAGTTATGGCTGCGAATAGAACAGGAGCACAGCAGGATGAGGTAATACCTGAGAAAAGTCCTAATACATATGTAGAGGCAACTGTTGTTTTGGTCGGCATAGTAAAGTGCGGAAGCGGTAGCATCAGTTTAGTATCAAATAACGTCATCAACCCTAAAAGGAACATCAGAAGAGCTCCCAGAAGATAAGTAGTTGTATGAAACTGGTCAAATAAAGAAACAATTATTTTCATTCCGAGCGCAACGGGCACCAGTATTGACCCAAGTCCAAGTGCAAATACCAACGTTAAATAAACAATCCGTTTCCTTTCCTTAAAGATCGTGCCCAAATATGATGGGAATAAAAATGTGATACAGCAGGGAGCAAAAAGGGCTACCATACCCCCTAAGAATGAAGCGATTAGGGAAACACCAAATATAAGGTTTGAATTCATATATTACTCAACAAGTGCTTTTACAGTAAAAGTCAATTTAGAATTGGATGGATCATTTGTTTGCATATATACGTCTCGGGTAACCGCTCCCTTAACAGGCATGATGAATGGTCGGTATATGACGCTTAAAGTAGCTTTTTTACCTGGGTCTAGAGTCCCTATCCAAGGATTTCTTGAATGCATGGTAAATTCAGGACTTTTATTATCATCAATAGTCACTTGACCGAAGGTACAATCACAAGAAGAGCTCACCTTAAAAAGCTTCAAAGGTTTGTTCCCTTTATTCTCAATTGTAAATTCAGCGAATTTCTCATCTTTGACGTTTATATTTCCTAAATCAGAACTTGTAGATGATACTACTGCCTCCGGCTTTTCTTTATCATTTTTTGAGAAACTGGTTATATTGGATGCTGCTTGGCTTTGTTTTCCTTCATTCACGGAAAAAAGGACAATTAATACCAGGATGACAGTGGTAAATCCACCAATAATGTAGAAAACCAATTTGTCCGTTCCCATAGTACTGATATGAGACGGTTTCATAAATTTATCCTCCTTATAGGGATCATACCAAGCCGGTAATTAAGATTTCGTGAAGAAAGAAAGCTACGTTTATACAGAAAAAACTCAGGTTTGAAATATATTTTTCCAGCATATACCCATCTAGACCTCCGAATCGGAGGTCTAATCAGCTATTGCAACTACTCGGGCGGCAAACCTGAGTAAGATGGGTATAAGAGTTAGTGATGGTAAGGTTGTATTTTTGAACCAATCTGAATGACTCAAGAAGTTTATTAATCGGGTCTTTTATATCTTTCTGTCTTCTTATGGGCAGAATACAATGGTGTATATGATTTGAAAGTATCATTGAACATATTTTCTGAAGTCTTCCTTCAGCTTGTTTTGAATGTTTTAGTATCTCCAAACTCGAAGAATTTCTCGCAAGAAGTACCAAACTTTTTTTTATCATACCATGTGCAACTTTCAGTTCATTAGTAATCTGTTTCTTGTCAGAATGGTATCTGCACATAATATTAATTTATCAATTTAAAACTGCTGTTAACAAAATGAAATTTGTCCAGTGTGGAATCTGTTTTAGGTAATATATCTGCAACAATAACATCATTCCCAAAGAAATTACTAATTCTGTCTCCGGGATCTTTGAATATCTTTTTTTCTTTCATCATCTCCGCCTCATCGCTACCAATATATACAGGTATATATGTCTTTCCTGATATATAAATAGAATTGAATCCATCTTCTCTTAACACGTTTTTATACTGGGTAGGTATATTGGAATCTGAAATGTAATAGAAGACTTTATCTCCTTCTGCCTCACTAATTACTTTTATATCATCCTTGTATATGGATAAATCATTGTTCAATGTCCGGATTGAGGAAGGTTTGCTACTTTCCTTCATTTCTTTTCCCTCTGCTACCATGGAACTGCTGAATCTACCAAACTCGAAGAAGAAAAAGGTAAAGAAAAGCATCATGGCAATTGGCGCAAACATAGAGATATAATTTCTTCTCCCTGGCCTAAAATACCGGAGAAGAAGGGAGTTGGAAACAACTGATATGGATGAAAAAGCCATAGCAAGACCTGCTAGTTCCGGCTTTAATACCAACCCCAGTGAAATTAATGCTCTGGCGGCAATGGGAATTCCGATGACATTGTAAAAGAGGGCAAAAAACATATTTTGCTTGATCTTGCCCATAGTTTCTTTTGACAGATCAAAAGCCGTAACCACGTCTCTTAAGTCATTTTTCATGATAACTATTCCTCCTGCTTCCATAGCTACATCTGTACCATTACCCATAGCAACACCAATATCAGCTTGAGCCAAGGCCGGCGCATCATTAATCCCATCTCCAACCATGGCTACTCTCTTACCCATCCCTTGGATCTTTTTCACCTCACTTGCCTTATCTTCCGGTAGTACTTCGGCAAGCACGTTGTCGATCCCAACCTCACGGGCTATAGCTTCTGCTGTTCTTCTGTTATCACCTGTAATCATATAAACTTCAATTCCCCGTTTCTTCAATTTTGCAACCGCTTCTTTAGATGTTTCTTTCACGGTATCAGCAACTGCCACAATTCCCAAAATTTCTTTATCATTTGACAAAATCATGGCGGTTTTACCCTGTTCTTCCAATCTTCCCAGTTTCCTATCAACAATATCTATAGGAAGTCCGACAACTTCAGAAATCAACTTCCTATTACCAAAGTAGTACTTTTGACTATCTATTTCAGCTGTAACACCGTGCCCAGCGATCGCTTTAAAGTTTTGCGTGTCTTTTAATGTAGCTAATTCCTCTTTGGCATAATTGTAAATTGCTTCAGCCAAAGGATGTTCTGAGGACTTTTCAAGGCTCGCTGACAAAGAAAGAACACTATTATCGTTCAAACTTCCTATACCAACAATATCTGTCACAACCGGTTTTCCGTTTGTTAAAGTACCAGTTTTATCAAAAACAACTGTGTTTACTTTGCAGGCAGATTCCAAAGGTTCTCCTCCTTTTATAAGTACACCGTATTCAGCCCCTTTTCCTGTACCAACCATAAGAGCGGTGGGTGTAGCAAGTCCTAAAGCACATGGACAAGCTATAACAATAACCGATGTAAATGCCATAAGGGCAAACGCAAGTGTTGCACCTAACACAAAATACCAGATAATAAAGGTGAGTAATGCAATCCCTATAACTATCGGTACAAACCAGGCTGATATCTTATCCGCAAATGCTTGGATGGGTGCTTTGGACCCTTGAGCTTCTTCAATCAGTCTTATTATTTGGGCTAAAGTTGTCTCTGAACCAACACGGGTTGCCACAAACTCAAAACTACCCATTTTGTTCATTGTTGCACCAACTACAGTATCTCCCTCATGTTTTTCAACGGGAATACTTTCTCCTGTTAACATGGACTCATCTACACTTGATGAACCTTTGATAATTTTTCCGTCAATGGGAACTTTTTCTCCGGGACGGACCAATATAATATCGCCTGCCTTTACTTCATTAATTGGGATATCCATCGTCTGGCCGTCTTTAACGACTCTGGCTGTTTTGGCCGCCAAACCCATCAGTTTTTTAATGGCATCGGATGTTCTGCCCTTTGCCCGAATTTCAAGCCATTTCCCAAGAATAACAAAAGTAATCAGAAAGGCGGCAGTTTCAAAATATAATTCCGGTATTTTTGCTCCATTTATACCGATAAGAGATCCTGTCTTTAAAAAATAATATACTAAATTGATAAGAGAGTAGAAATAGGCTGTGGATGTACCGATTGCAATCAAACTATCCATATTGAAAGTCTTCATCCTAAGGGCTGACCACATGCCTTTATAAAACCTGAGTCCGATAATAAATTGGACCGGTGTCGACAACAATAAGGAAATTATTCCTATAAAAGGTGTTAACATTACTTTTCCGGGTATCCATGAGATGAAATCAAAGAGCATAAAATAAAGCATGGGGAAAGAGAGAATAAGACTGTTTATGAACGCTTCTGATAATCCTTTTATCTCCTTTTCCCTCTTTTTCCTATCAAACTCAGGATCATTGTTTTTCACCTCTGAGGCTAAGTAACCGGCTTTTTTTACAGCATTAATCAAACTATCAACTGTTACGATGTTGCCATCATAAAAAACCAAGGCTTTTTCTGCGGCAAAATTGACATTTGCTTTGGAAACGCCTGTAACCTTCTTTAGCGACTTTTCAATAAGTGCAGCACATGATGAACAATGCATACCCGAGAGTGACAGATTTATTCTTTGCTGACTATTTGCTGTTAACGTATTTGTCTTTTCTTCCTTAATTGGAAGGCTATTTTGGGGTATTTCTGAGGTTGTGTTTGGTGTTACATCGTCACTATCGTTACGGTTTGTGGAAAACTCCACTCTGTCAAACAGTTTTACTATGTCAATTGAGGATATCAGCTCTTGCAGGAAGTTTTTAGAACCCACCTGTCCTTGTGGAATTGATAATTTGGCATTCTTATTATTTTTAACAATACCATCAAAATACGGTTTACCACCGGCATCTTGGGAAATTCTTCCTTCTGCGACTACTTCAGACTCAATCGTAATTTTGAAAGGCTTATTTGACGCAGTAATTTCTTGTTGAAATAGTACTTCGCTCTCATGAGTTGATTTTCCATACCCATTTCCGTTTGCTTCGATCACTGCCTGATAACCGGCACGTTTAACAGCATTGATCAGTTCATCAAGTTGTATATTTTCTTTTTCTAAATGAAGTAATGCTTTGCCGGTTTTATGATCAATTCTTTCTACTTTAACTCCGGAAATTTCTGATAACTCTTCTTTAATGAGTGTTTCACATGAATCGCAATGCATTCCCGAGATAGTGAGGTTAACGTTTTTTATCATAGTTCGATTTCACTCACTATGACCCTGAGCTTGTCGAAGGGTCATAATATTACTCTCATTTCACCTGATAAGGTAAACCCGAAAGAGCAGGAGTGATATCGGATATATTCAGTTTTTTAATGCTTGTAACAGTTGTTTCTCCGCTGTTTCCTTTTATGATTACGTCGGAAACCCCATCCAGTTTACCGACTTTCTTTTTAATAAGTTTGATACAGGCTTCACAAGTAATCCCGGATATTTTTACATTTAAGTTATAATTACTCATTAAACTCTCCTTTGTGATTAAATAACTTTTATAACTCCCCTCGGTACTCCCATAGCACAGGTGATGGGATAATCGCCTGTGGATGAAGGTGTAAATTCAAAAACAATAGTCTTCCCTTTTGCCAGAAACTTAGGATCGTCAACAAGTCTTGGCACAGTTATGGTCGACATACAACCGCTTCCATTATCTTTCACGTCAATTTCCATCCTGACTTTCTTCCCGGATTTGACCGTAAAAGTATTCGGTTGAATATCACTGCTTTGTGTATAGGTAGTTTTCAGGATTTGGACATCACCTTCATTCACTGCCGGTTTGGGAGTTACTTTAGGATCATTAGCATTAAAAGTGTTACTACCTCCACCTCCACAACCGCAGCCTCCTTTACCTCCACATGAAGCTCCTTGCGCAGCTTGTGGAGGTATATTCGCAGGATCATTTGCGGCTAAAGCCTGTCCTTTTACAGCGCCTCCCGAGTTTCCGACCACAGAAATGCTACCCGTAAACATTCCCATGCTGCAGGTAAATCGGATGATTCCTTCCTCAGTTGGAGTAAATTCAATTACATTTTCTCCCGGATGAAGGTTTTTACGGACATTTAACTTATCTGAAACTATACTAGCTGCACACGTATTGGGATCTTTGGAATCGATGATCCAGCGAACCGGTATATCTTTCTTAACTATAAAAGAATTAGGTTTGTATCCTCCTGCATCTTGAGTCATTCTGATAATCTGATTTCCGTTTTCAAGTAGCGTATCTGTTGCCGCTAAAACATTTGAATTTCTGCTTGATAATATTGAGCTTAGTCCAGTCAAATTTAATCCGTTTGACAGGTTAAACAAACTAAGTAGTATTACTACCAACCCCGCCAGTCGGAAGAAACTTTGGGCAAATGCACCTTTAACAACAGATGTCAAACCGCCAACTCCCAAAAGCCCCGGGGCAGTACCTATCGCAAAAATACCCATAATGAGTGCTCCTGATACAGGATTTCCTGTTGTCATAGCATAAAGCTGCATGGCCTGGGTGAAACCGCACGGAAGGAAAAAGGTGAGTCCGCCCATAATAGCAGAATTCTTATTACTGTATTCACCATCATTCTTTTTGTGAAGTCCTAGTATTCTTGCTAACCCTACCGGTAGTGTAATTTTTACATCTTCAAGTCTGGGAAATATACCTGTCAGTTGAATTCCCATCAGAAGCATAACAAGACTAACAGCTATGGTTAAAAAACCTAAACCGATACCGGAAAGTTGAAAAAATGATCCCGCCAATCCGATTATTGCTCCGAAAATTATATAGGAAACAATTCTTCCTGCATTAAAGTAAAGGTGCGGCTTAAATTTCTCCATAGGTGTGGCATCAGGATGTTTCTCAGAAAATCTGGCAGATACTCCAAGAACCAACCCTCCAACAAGAGCCATACAAGTTGAGAATCCTGCAGTAATTCCAATAAGAAGAACTACAAATAGACTGGAGGGGTGATTTGCAACAGCCGGAGTTGATATTTTTATATCAAATACATAGAGAAGAATGTAGCCTAAAAATATAGTGATAGCGAAAGTCAGGATTTGAGCGTAGATATTAAAGTCTTTTGTGAAGAATGGTTTTTTATCTGACACTCCTATTTCGTATCCCGCCTTTTCTACCAAACATCTAATTTGTTCATAGTCAAGATGCTCCTCGTGTAGGATTTCAGCAACTCCTTTCTTTTGACTTACATTAATTTCATTAACTCCTTTTAAATTTCCAAGTTCTCCTTCGACTAATAGTTCGCAGGAACGGCAATGCATTCCTTTGATATTAATGGTTGTTTTTTTCATAGTTCGATAATACTCACTATGATCCTGAGCAAAGCCGAAGGATCATATTTATTAATAAACATTTATAATCTCATCAATCACCTGTTTAAAATTCTCAAAAGGATATGCCCCTTGCATAACTTTGCTTTTACCTGTTTTAGTATCTAGAAGAATGTTTCCCGGAGTACCGCTTATCCCAAGTCTGCTTCCTTCTTCAATATCGTCTTTAACACGCTGGCTATATTTGCCACTATCCAAACAAGTTTTAAATTTAGCCTCTTTTAATCCGATTTCTTTAGCCAATGGTGCAAGATCAGCCAAAGCAAATCCGGTTCCTCCGGAAGAAGTCCTGTTGGTAAGAGTATTTACATACTTCCAGAAAGCGGTATTTCCTCCTAAATCATTGGCACATTCTGACGCTTCAGCTTCTTTTTGTGCATTGGCATGCAATGATAATGGAAAGTGGCGGTATACCCACGAAACCTGTCCTTTATAGGTATCAACTATTTGCTGGGCTGTTGGGTGAAATTTCTTACAAAAAGGACATTCCATATCAGAATACTCAAAAAGAATAATTCTTGCGTTTTTATTTCCATTTATATGGTCATCTTTGGCAAGTTTTATATCACTATTTTCAAAACTAATAGTAGGAGAAACTGATGGTACAGGCTGATTTCCTTCATTTGCTGCAACTTGGATTCCTGCAACCTTTTGACTATTATCCTTTCCGGATAAACTTTTTTCCAATATTTGCACTTTTGTATAAAGAGAACCGATAAGAAAAGAACTTACTATCAATAATCCGAGCAAAAAATAGGTTAGAATAGATTCCTTCTTTTTAATCGAAGTAGTTTGAGATGACTGCATCATATTTTTAATTGCCAATTTTTCTAATAAGTTAAATCATACCAATACGGTTATTAAGATTTTATGAGTAACAGGCACAATAAAATTAGGGGTTAGAGGAATAGGGTAATTATTTTGCGTTATCAACAATAGTATGGATAGCTTTTTCTACATCATCTACGAGATCATCAATGTTAATGAAAATCTCTTTCATAATAACCGGCTTCATCCCTGAAATATAAGTCTTTCCATTCTTTACATAAACGTTTATTTTACAGGGGAGGCACAGGGCAAGATTTATATCTTTCTGAATAGCTGTATACGCATTTTTAGCATTGCAGATTTCAATTATTTTTAACGGGTCAATAATAAAATTCTTTTTACTAAGAGTTTCTTTTACATCATGCACATATAAAACACGGAATCCTGCTCTTCCAGTTTCAGCTTCTACGCTTTCAACTGCTTCATCAAATGATTTTTTTGTCTGGAGTGTATAATCAATTTCCATTATTTTTTTTATTAATTACTTTCCAAAAATATATAATGCCTAACGTCAAAAATATTATTACTAAAACCCAAGTTAACAACCCGATAAAAGTAAAAGAACCATATCCTCCCATCATATTTTCATAATATCCCATCATAAACTTCATCACCTTTATAATTTTGTTCTTCTCAATAACAATGCATTAAACACAACTATCACTGACAATGCGCTCATCAGAAGTGCTGCCCATTCAGGTTTAAGAAGTATACCAAACGATGGATAAAGAACACCTGCAGCTGTTGGTATAGCAAAAACGTTATATCCTGTTGCCCAAATAAGATTCTGTATCATTTTGGAATTAGTCTTCCGACTGAGAGTTATAGCTTTTACCACATCCAGTGGATCATTTTTCATAAGGACTATATCTGCCGACTCTACAGCCACGTCCGTACCTGTACCAATAGCAATACCCACATGAGCTTGTGTAAGCGATGGAGCATCGTTTACTCCATCACCAACCATTGCCACGATTTCACCGCTCTTTTGCAACTCTTTAATTTTGTTAACTTTATCCTCAGGTAAAACCTCGGCAAAAACCTTATCTACATCCAGTTCCTTTCCGACAACTTCGGCCACATCCTTAGTATCACCTGTAAGCATGGCCGTCTTTATTCCCATATCATGCAGCTTTCTTATCGCTTCTTTTGATTCTTTCCGGATTATATCGGCAAGTAAAATTATCCCTTCCAGTTTGTTGTCAATAGCAACATACACCGGTGTTTTCCCTTGGACTTTAGAGTCGCTAAATTCAGTAATTTCCATTTCCAGACCTAATTCGCTTATTAACACCCTATTGCCGACAGCGACTCTTTTACCGTCTACTTCACCCGTTGCTCCCTTTCCGGGAAAGGATTTAAAGTTCTTAACTTCAGGAATAGCCAGTTTTTCTTCTTTAATCTGATTGACTATTCCTTTGGCAATTGAATGTTGGGAATTAACCTCAACTGTTGCTGCCATTTGTAATAAATCATTTCTCGAAATCTTTGTATCTTTATTTTGAATAATATCCGTTACACCAAACTCACCTTTGGTTAGTGTCCCTGTCTTATCAAATACCACGAAACTGATTTTTCGTGCAATCTCCAAACCCTTCATATCTTTGATGAGAATCCCGTTTCTAGCCCCAAGTGTTGAAGTAATGGTGGTAACTGTAGGAATAGCCAGTCCTAAAGCATGAGGACAGGCAACGACTATGGCAGCCACAGCAACTGTGGCAGCAAAAACAGCTCCCTGAGGAGAAATAAAAAACCAATAAAAGAAGGAGGAAAATCCGGCTATGATTGCCACATAAAACAGTATTCCGGCTGCACGATCAGCCAGATGTTGTACGTTGGGTTTTGAGACTTGGGCTTGGGTTATGAGTTTCATAATCTGAGAAACTGCGGTATCAGCTCCGGTCTTGGTTACCTCAATAGTTAGGGAACCATCCTGATTTATCGTTCCGCCGATCACTTTGTCACCCTTCTTTTTACCAATAGGCCGGGATTCCCCGGTAATCATAGATTCATCTACGGAACTTTCTCCCTCCAAAACCACTCCATCAATGGGAATCTTCTCACCAGGTTTAACCAGGACTTTTTCACCAATTTTTACTTCTCGGGTTTCCACATCAACTATTTCGCCTTTATCTCTTAATAGATGTGCAGAAGAAGGAATCAGTTTAGCCAGTTCTGCCAATGCTCCAGTAGCACCCCGAACTGCTCGCATTTCCAGCCAATGACCTAAAAGAAAGACAGATATTAAAGTTGAAATTTCCCAGTAGAGTGATTCTCCCGGAAAAAGAAAAGTTGCTACAACGGAAAAAGAATATCCAACTGTTATGGCAAAAACCACGAGAGTCATCATCCCAGGATTTCTTTTTGAAAGTTCACCTTTGGCTGACCGGAAAAAGGGTATACCCCCAAAAAGGAAGATAAACGTACCGATAAGAAAAAGAGCTAACTCTCTGCCGGAAAAAACGATATTTAAACCTATCCACTTTTGGATATTGGGAGAAAGCAACATGGTGATAAAGACAAATGGGAGAGTGAAAAAAAACCGTTTCCGGAATTCAAATTCCATTGACGCATGGTTTTCTTGTCCTTCATGATCTGATGAGGTCATAGGTACAAGTTTCATTCCACATTTCGGACAATTCCCCGGTTCGTCTTTTATGACATCAGGGTCCATCGGACAGGTATATAATCCGATACCTTTAGTAGGACTACGAAGTTCACGATTTTCTTCTTTATAATTAAGAGTCATTCCGCACTTGGAACAGGTACCGGGTTTATCCGAGGATACTTCAGGATGCATTGGGCAAATATATTTTTCCATATTAATCTTATTGTACCTTAATAGTTAAAATATTATATTTTTCTTTTCATTAAGATTTTGTGAAGAAAGTCTGGAATAAGATATAAATACCCTGTAGGACCTCTTATATGAATTTTACAGCAATTCATATTGTCCTCCTTTAATTCATCGTACAAGATGGTTCATTAAGTTTCTGTTAGTGGAAGATGAAGAATTTTTAATCCTTCGATTCCACTCAGGATTAATGTTTATGGTTACCGCCTCTCATCATCAATACATGAAGCAGCGGACATGCCAGTAAGATTGCGGCTGTACCGATTGTTGATATGGGTACTTTAAACAAAGTCACTGCAATAATTGCAATTACTACTCCCGCCAAACATATTCCAAACGTTTTAGCAGAAATAAATGAAGTTTTTTGTGTATGAGTATCAATCTTATCCATTTTTGTTCACCTCCCTTGGCCTCCGCAGCTTTATGCGAAGGAGGCTTAATTGAATAAAGCTATTGTTCCGGCCAAAGCTGGCTTTAATATTTAGTATAGAAAAAAAATTATGAAGATTGTATTAATGCTGGAAAGAAAATTAAGTGATAGGAAAGGAAATAGATATAATGGTACCTTTTTCCACTTTACTCTCGATATCTATTTTCCCTTTATGTGAAGAAATGATTGCCTGTGCGATAGCAAGGCCAAGGCCTGAACCGGAAGTTTTCTCATTTTTCGATCCCCTATAAAAACGCTCAAATATCTGCGGAAGATCTTTTTTGGCAATTCCGATTCCGTTATCTTTTATCTGTAAATAAACCTTGTGGGGTGTCTTATGAAGCGTGATAAAAACTGTCCCTTTCTCAGGTGTGTATTTCACGGCGTTGTCAACGATATTCACTATTGCATGAAATAATTTCTCTCTTTTCCCGTGTATTTTGATATTGGAGATAATATTTCCCATAATCTTTATTTTTTTTGAAGAAGCCATTTTTGTAGCTAAATCACGAATTTCTTCGATAAGTTCTGAAAAATCAAACATCTCAAATTGAGTGGTCATTTCCGCCTCTGACCAGGCAAGATCCAGAATGTTTTCCAGTGTTCCCGACATTCTTTTATTATCAATAAGTGTCTCGTCCAGAGCTTTTATATATTCGCTATTTCTCCTGTCTTTTGAACGGATAACTTCAATATTACTTCGTTGAGTTGCAAGAGGAGTTTTAAGTTCATGCGCTATATCTCCGATGAATTGCCGCTCCCTTTTGAATGCCTGATTTAAGCGATCCAACAGACTATTAAATGTTACGGCTAATTCTTTTATCTCATCGTTTGTTTTGGGAGTGGTTACCCGCTCGTCTAGATTTTCACTACTTATCTTTTTCAGCTTTTCAGAAATGGAAGTAATAGGTGCAATAGCGCTTTTGGCAAGAAGATATCCGCCAAGGACTGTAGGTATTAAAAACACAACAAAAACAACTCCCAGCATAAGAAGCAAATTATTCAGGGATTTTTCTATCACGTCGATTGGATGACCAACAAAAACCACCCCTAGGAGCTGACCATTTTTATATATCGGATCAATCCAAAAACGTAGTTTAAGATCAGAAATAATATGATCAGTGATGTGAGGGGATTTAGTACGGGACGCTTGCTCAAATAGTTGGGAGAGTCTATTATCAAGCTTATCAAAAGTTACGGAACTTCCTACAATATTCCCTGTACTATCCATCAGAATTACGACCATTCCCGGTATGTCGCTAAATTCTGTAAGAAAAGCATTTCTTGCCATCATCTGGCATGTTTGACACGATTTATTTTCTTCTCTAGTGATAACCTCCACAATTTTACTTCCATGAGAATCGAGAGTCGTATCCGTCTGCGAATAAAGAGTTTGTTTCGTAATCAGATAAAAACTGGTAAAGATAACAGCGGTAGCGATGAAAAAAGCAACAGAGTACCAGACTGTAAGATGAAATCTCACGCTTCTTGTATTCATAACAGATCCTTCGGCAAGCTCAGGATGAAACAGTTTGATTATGCAGTTTCACTTATTTTGTATCCAATGCCATGCAGAGTATGGATTAACTTCACTTTTGCATTCTTGTCTACCTTACGCCTTATTGCGGCAACAAAAACATCAACTACATTGCTCATGCTGTCAAAGTTATAGTCCCATACATGTTCAATAATCATTGTCCTTGAAACAACTTCATCTTTATGACGAAGCAAGAGTTCCAAAACTGAAAATTCTTTGGGAGTTAGAGTAATTGCTTTCCCTCCTCTTGTTAAATTATGTTTTATCGGATCAAGTTCCAAATCAGCGATTTTAAGAATGGGTGATGATTCCTGTTTGCTTCGTCTGATAAGAGCATGTATTCGGGAACGAAGTTCCAGATAAGCAAAGGGTTTTGTAATATAATCATCCGCTCCGCTATCAAGACCGATAATTTTTTCTTCAAGTGTAGCCCTGGCGGTAAGCATTAGAATTGGGATCTTAATGTTTTTCTTACGAAGCTCTTTGCAGATTGTTATACCATCTACTTTGGGAAGTGTAATGTCCAATATAATAAGATCGTACTCTTCGGACTGCGCAAGATATTGTCCTTCTTCTCCATCAAAAGCCATATCGACTGCGAATCCTTCCTCCATAAGACCTTTTTTCACCACGTTTGCCAGACGTCTTTCATCTTCAATAAGGAGTATTCTCATATCGCAGTATTATACACCAAGAAGATTAAGAATTTATTAAATTTATCAGACTCTTCGCTTATCGGTAATTTTGCTCATAATAAGAAAAGTTTAACATTACGGTGGTTTTAGAAGATTCAAATAACGGTATCTTTCTCCTTCGCTTTAAGCTACAGAGGATGAAAACGAGATTACCCTATTTGAGGGTAATGGCATTTTTTCCATTTTTTCCCGGAACCGCACCAACAGGGATCATTTCTTCCTATCTTCGTTTGTTTTTGAGGACTTTTTGAACTTTGCAGGGTTTTTCTCTTTTCGATTTGATCTGCAGCTGACCTGGAAATCATGGTCTGTTGTTCTTTCTGAAGTGCGGCCAGTTGTTCCGGAGCAATCTGCACCTGAACTTTAAATATTCTATGTGCAATCTCATGATCGACGGCTGATAAAAGACGTTCGAACATGGAATAAGCTTCATTTTTGTATTCCACCAGCGGGTCAAGCTGGCCATATCCCCTGAGCCCTATACCCTCTCTTAAATCGTCGATCGCATCAAGATGGTCCATCCACAAGTTGTCTATAACAGATAATATCACCCATCTTTCTATCTGTTTCATGACCTCACCACTCCACTGCTTTTCCCTTTGTGAATATGTATCCTTAATTATGTTCAATAAAAAATCCTTAACTTCAGAAATACTATTGTGCTCATTTAATTTTCCTCTTATTTTTTTCTGTGAATCTGGATCAAAAGGGACGATTGACGAGAATTCTATCAGTATTTTATCTTTCTCCTGACTGGTCAATCCTTCAGAAGAATAAAGATTTATAGTATTAGTGACATTATCCTGGATTTTTTCCAGTATCATATTTTTGGTATCTTCTCCGGAAATCACTTTTCTTCGCAGTGAGTAAATTATCTCTCTTTGTTTATTTAATACGTCATCATATTCCACCAGATGTTTTCTTGAATCAAAATTAAATCCCTCTACTTTCACTTGTGATTGTTCTATCGCCCGGCTAACCATAGGATGTTCCAGGGGCACATCATCAGGAAGTTTAAATACTGTCATGAGCTTGGCTACCTGATCTCCGCCAAAAAGACGCATGATGTCATCATCCAGTGCTACGAAAAATTTGGTTACCCCGGGATCACCCTGACGCCCTGACCTTCCCCTCAGTTGATTATCAATTCTTCTTGATTCGTGTCTCTCTGTACCTATTACGTATAACCCACCTAGTCTCAACACTTCGTCATGTTGTTTCTGCCATTTAATTTTCAAAGTTTCAAAATCTTTCTTTGATGAACCTTCAGCAACCAGATATTTACTGGGAAGCATCCCTCCCAGAATTATATCTACTCCCCTGCCTGCCATGTTGGTGGCTACAGTTACAGCTCCTTTTTTTCCTGCATCTGAAATTATTGCCGCTTCCTTCTCATGGTTTTTTGCGTTCATAAGCTGATGAGGTACTCCTCTTTTTGATAAGAATTCAGAAAGCATCTCATTTTTTTCAATTGAAGTCGTACCCACCAATACCGGTTGACCGGCTTTATATCTTTCTTCTATTTCAACGGCTACTGCCAAAAATTTCGCTCGAGTGGTTTTATATACCATGTCAGATTTATCCAGTCTTACCATCGGTTTATTGGTTGGAATTACTACCACATCCAATTTATAGATTTTAGAAAATTCTTCAGCTTCTGTAGCCGCTGTTCCGGTCATACCTGCCAACTTCTCATACATTCTGAAATAATTTTGGAGAGAAACTGTAGCCAGAGTTTTTGATTCCTGTTGGATAACAACTCCTTCTTTTGCCTCTATGGACTGATGCAAACCTTCAGAAAACCTTCTTCCCACAAGCAGTCTACCTGTAAATTCATCCACGATAATCACCTGATCGTCTTTAACGACATATTCTTTGTCTTTTCTAAAAAGAGTCCTGGCTTTTAACGCAGCTTCTATATGATGTACCGTGGTAAAATCCTTTTCATATAAGTTATCTACTCCAAGCATTTTTTCTACCTTAGATATTCCTTTTTCCGTCAAATGGGCTGTATGGAGTTTTTCATCTATAACATAATCTTTTTCACTCTCCAGTTTGGAAACCATCCTTGCATAGTCGTAATATTTTTTGGTAGGTTCCATATCGGGCGCGGAAATAATATGTGGAGTTCGCGCCTCGTCTATCAAAACAGAATCTACCTCATCCACTACTGCATAATGAAATCCTCTTTGAACCAGTTGAGACGCCTCGGAAACCATATTATCCCTTAGGTAGTCAAATCCAAACTCACTGTTTATGCCATATGTAATATCCGCCAAATAAGCCTCTTTTCTGGTCACAGGTTTAAGATGTAGAAGTCTCCAATCGGTAACGCTGTTATCGGTGAAACCGGGATCATAGATAAAAGATTGATCATGAATAATTGCCGAAGCAGTGAGACCAAGCAGGTGAAATATCGGTCCCATCCAACCGCAGTCACGTCTGGCCAAATAATCATTTACGGTCACCAGATGTACCCCCCTTCCGGAAAGTGCATTCAGGTATAAAGCAGGAATTGAAGACAAAGTCTTACCTTCTCCGGTCTTTTGTTCTGCAACAGCTCCTCTATGAAGCTCAATTGCCGCAATTATTTGCACATCAAAATGTCTTTCGCCTATCATTCTTTTAGATGCTTCCCTGACTAAAGCAAATGCTTCCGGAAGTAAGTTATCCAAAGTAGTTCCACTTGTAATCATTTGCTTAAATTCTGCAGTCTTCTCAATAAATTCATCATCTTTCAGAAGTTTCGTTTTTTCCTCAAATGAATTTACTGCTTCAACAATAGGAATAACTCTATTGAGTTCCTTCTGATTTGAATCAAATAATGTCCCGAAAAATTTAAACATAGAAAATATATTTTACCATTTTTTTTAAAGATGCTCCGTACGCTTGGAATTGCAATCCTTCGACGCTTCAGGATTAATAATAAGTGTAATCGAAGTATAATCAGTATATACCCTTCTGGACTGATTTAGCAACATTTTTCTTTTTAAAAAAGCGGGGGAAAGATAGAAGCATACGAATATTTATCTTAAAGAGAGAATTCTGTTATACGGGTAAATAAATACTTCGTCAACGGATGAAAATATTTTCTGACAGGATAGAACAAAATTAGCGTATTCTTTATCTCTATCCTTATGATAATGACAATTATATAGCACTCTACCTGTGACGCTTAAATTCCTCCGTAAATTTAAAAGAAACTCTTTATGGCGGGACTTCTTAGGATTGTCCTTGCCAATAAAAAGGTCAACAATAATTAAATCGTATTGGTGACGGACACTAACATTGCTAATCCAACCGATCGCATCAGATATAATCGTTTGAATATTTTTTACTTTCCCAAGAGAAAAAAATTCGTATGCCGTATCTACCATAACTTTGTCTATATCCACAGCGGTCACTTCGGCTTCAGGGTAATAGTCAGATATTTTTTTAAATACATCTCCACCGCCTATCCCCAATACCAAACATCTCCTTATTTTCCTTTTTGTCCTGCGATAATCCCCTATTACTTTTCCCCACATGGGAGTAATCGTTCCTCCTGTTTGTTGGGCATCTCCGACATATATTATCTTTTTCCCGAAATATTCCTTAATTTCTATCCTGCCATTATATTTGGAAAAATATGTTTTAATATTTATGGGAAAAAGATAGGAAAATATATTCATTTTATATTATATTATTTCAAGAAATGTTATCCTGACGGTCTTTACAAAAAAACGACTTGACATACCTGTAAAACGTCGTATCATGATTAAAATAATATTATTATGATACAACATGGCAGAATCTTTATCACTGATAAATCAACTACCAGCAACTGAGTTCCCGCAATTTGAAAATATTAAAAAACCGAGCCCAAAATTGCCCGATATTAAAACTAACGGTACGGCTAAAATCACTACCAGAATACTAAACAACGGCATCCAATTAAGCATAAATAATAAAGCTCTGAGCCTTCGCTATCCAAAAACCATCTGGAAAAGATTTCCCAAAATTCACCGGAAAATCCTTTCCCAAAATATTGCTTACGCTACAACTTTCCATTTACCTTTTTTGAAAAAAACCCTCCAAAAAATGATCTACAATATCCCTGTTCCACTCTCAGAGGCTTATTTCTTCAAAAGCCTTCTTCTCTCCTTGCCTTCAACTGCCATAATGCAGAACCGTAAAGAAGATAGGATCACTTCAAATCTGATAAGAAGGTTGTTTGAAATTGACTATGTGTTTTCCAACAAAAAATCAGATATACCTCCTTACAACAGATCCAGTATGTCCGATCATGCAATTATGCCTTTTACATTTGGTAAAGATAGCCTACTTACTTTCGCTTTAGCCAGAGAATTAGGAATTAAGGTCTATCCTATATACATTAAGGAGCCGGATTATCCGTTTGAAGCGGAAGTAAAAAAAATACTTGCCCAACTTTTCAGTAAAGAATTCAAAATAAAAATTTATTTCCAGAACAATGATCTTGGTATCTTAAGAGAATCATCCGGTTGGTCAGGATGGGAATTGCAATTGACCCAATATTCTCTCATGCTTTTGCCTTATGTGTATGCCAAAAAAGCAGGATATATTTTATTTTCCAACGAACAAAGCTGTGACAATTCAATTCTTGACGGAGACGGATTCCGGTGTAATCCGGTATATGAACAATCACATTCCTGGCTACTCCAGAACTCCCTGATGACCAGTATAATCGGTGGGAATTCTCTATCCATTGGCACGCTCCTGGAACCATTAAATGAACTTGCCATTATGAAAATTCTGCATAAGCGTTACCCTGAAATTGCCAAATATCAAAGCTCGTGTGATTTGGAATTTAAACCCGAGGGTAATGGCCGGTGGTGTGAAAATTGTTCTAAATGCGGAAGAATCTATATCTTCCTCCTAGCTCTTGGGGTGAGTCCAAAAAGAGTAGGATTCAAACATAATCTTATGGCCAAAAAATATAAAAAATTATTTTCCATATTCGATAGCAGTAAGATCAAGGCTTATGGGTTTGACCAAAGTAAAGTAGGTATGGATGAACAAATTTTTTCATTCTACCTTGCTTATAAAAAGGGTATAAAAGGACCTCTAATGATTGAATTTGTTCGAAAATATCTGGGATATGCAGAAAAAAACAGAATATCTTTCAGAAAAAGATTTTTCGGGATTCATTCAAATAAAACCGTACCAAATCCAGTAAGAAGTAAAATTATGAGAATTTTCAGACAGGAACTGGCTGAAGTTCTCTAACTGACGGGAAAAAAGGATTACAGTCCCAAATCTTGGGCAATACTTTGCATGGCTTTAAGGGAAATTTCTATAAAATCTTCCAGTTTGATGCCTAGTTTCTCTTCACAAAGCGTTATTTGCTCCCTATTTGCTCCTGCGGCAAACGCTTTATTTCCCCATTTTTTCATGACGGATTTCAAATTTACCGAAGATAGTTTTCTATCCGGTCTGACCAAAGCCACCGCCACTAAAAGTCCGGTTAACTCATCACAACAATAAAGTGACCATTCCATTTTATTTTGCGGTTCCGGACAACCGTCTACAAATTTCCAACCGTGAGCATAAATAGCCTGAATAATTTCTTCCTTCACGTTTGTCTCTCTCAACCAAGCCACAACCGTAACTACATGCTTGGTCGTATCGCTTTTTGTCAGTTCATAATCGGCATCATGCAGAAGTCCGGCTATTCTCCAACTTTCTTCATCTTCTCCAAAATGTTTGGCAAGTACTCTCATAACCGCCTCCACCGCATAACAGTGGCGTCTGAGATTAGTATTTTGCATATGTGAGTGTAACATCTCTAAAGCTTCCTCTCTAGTCATAAAATAACTCCTTTCAAAGCTTATTTTTTGCGGTTACTATACCTGCAAATTCTACCTTACCGCCGAAATGTTTTATAATTATTTCGATTGTTTTTTCCAAAGTATTCTCTATCTGTTCCCTGGTAATATCATAAACACCTTCTGTATTGATCCATAAATTTCTTGAATTTTCATCAACCGAAGTTCTGACTGAGTCACGGTAATTAAAATCAATATTATAACCGTCAATCTGATCAAAATAGGCGATTTCTCCCTCATTATAGGTGGTCGGTTTATCCTCACCAATCATATGAATTTTGTCATCTAAATGCGCAAACCTCAATATCGTAGGAAACTTGATTTCATCAAAATTAAAAGCCCCTGCCGAAACCCTGTATTTCATCACGATCAGGTTGTATGCATCCACAATAGAATTCACCCTAGCCACACCCTTTCCCTGAGCAATCCTTCGCAGCAATGCCTCTGGTGATGACCTTCTTTTATGCCAATCAACTCCTGTTTCTTTATAGATTCTTCGGTAACTTGAAATTTCTTTATATTCACCGATCTGCTGAACGTCCAGATTGGTAATAGAACTGGAAAATTCATCTATTTCTCTGGCAATATTAACATTATCCTTAGTTATTACAACTTCTTTAATAATGGCAATTCCTACGTTGATAGAAGGAAACCGTTTTTTCACCTCTTTATCAATTGAGAATAGATCAGGTCTGTCCAGTGTCTGATATCGATATAATACTGTTTCTTTTCTGTGCTTATAAGATTGGACGTCTTTTAATCTTTTTAGTATGAAATTTTTATCCTGTGAAAGTAAAAACCAACCTGCTTTGGGACCGTGTGTCTTACCTATCAATGAAATATATAATGCTTCAAAGGCCTGTTTTGCCGGAATAGACAACTCCTTTGTCAGTTCATATAATTTCTGCTGAAGATCTTCGGGTTTTATATCATCTGAGGCTGCAGACAATATTCCGCTGACTTTTGATAAATATTGTTTTTGAGCAGAGTTAAAATTTTCAACTATTCCGGGGATATTTTCCGTCATCCGAAATACATACTCGTCCGGTGCATAATCTGCTATCCATATTTTGGCATACTTGATACGCTGATTTAATACTGCTTGTTCTTTCTGGTTTAATGATTCGCCCTTGATTTCTCTAAATTTATTATATAAATCTACAGAGTGATTTTGCTGATAATTTACTACGTCTTTGAATCTGGGAAGGAACATTTGATGCTTATAAGTATCATTTACCTTCGATAATTCAAATATTCTTGACAGATCAGGATCGCCTTCTTTCCAAAACTCTTTTGCACATCGGTCGAATTCATCAAACAGGTTCGGAATGGTTTCTCCAGTTGGATTAAATTCTAAAGCTTTGTTAGGTATTACTCTGACTATAAGAAATCTGGCAATCTCAGGCGGAAGAATATAAGTCAGATCCCTTGCTTTTAGTCCTATCCCTTTTGAGGAGCCCATCTTTTTCCCGCCTAGAAGAAAAAATTCATAAGGAAAATAATATGGTTTTGGAATGTCAAAAACCTCCTCGCATTGGGCAAAAGCTATATCGTATGATCCTCCCCTACTAGCGTGATCTTTACCCGCGCCTTCAAACGTCACTCCCAGTACCTTCCAGTGAGCCGGCCAGTCCACTTTCCAAGGCAGTTTGGCATTACCGTCAAAAGGAGATATTTTACCCTGGAAGCCACACCCTATAGCCCAGGCAACCAGATTTTCTTCACATTTGAAAGTAACTTTTTTACCATCCCAACCGGTGACAATTGTACTGCCTAATTTCTTACACTCAGGGCAGATTACCTGCAAAGGGTACCATCCTTTCTCTTTCTTTTTTGACCCTGAAACCCGGCTATAGATATTTTGAATTTTTTCTACATTATCCAAAGCGGTTCTTATTACTTTATTGAATTTACCCCCGTGATACATATCCCAAGAGGAAAGATACTTTGCTTTCACGCCGAGTGAGGTCAACACCGATTTAAAATCTTTGGCAAAAAAATCAGCAAAACTGCGTTCTTTACCATCAGGAGAAGGAGCTAATCTTAGTGGATACCCCATGAAGGGAGTAAATTTCACTTTTAATTCCTCCGGTAATCCATCTATCGGATCGAAATCATTAAAAATATACGTATAAATCGTGTTTTTATCGTTCTGGGAAAGAACCCTATATATTACATCGTGCAAAACAGGACCGCGCAAGGAACCGACATGTGCATATCCGGAAGGAGTAAACATATCATCTATATGCTGTGTTTTTTTCAGATCTTTGGCAATTCTGTCAGCCCAAAACATATGGCATTATTTTATCATAATGAAATGATAAGGAATATGGATAGATTTTTGCTTATCAATGGAATGATGTAAGTTTGAAGAGGAAATTATCCATCGGATTTTGGTGAAGCGGGATTGAGAATTTATTCGATGTGAAGGATTTTATACAAAATTTTACCTGCCGGAGCATTAACTTCAATCTTATCACCGACTTTTTTTCCAAGAAGTGCTTTCCCCAAAGGCGAAGAATGAGAAATTTTCTTATTTATTGGGTCTGCTTCCCACTCTCCCACTATATGAAAAGTATCCTTTTTTTTCCCTATGTGTAAAGTAACCCTACAACCTACGTCTATGGATTTTCTCGGATGAGAAGAAACGACTTTGGCTTCATGCAGGACCTGTTCCAGTTCAGCTATACGGCCGTCGATAAAAGCCAAATCCTGTTTGGCAGCCGTATATTCGCTGTTTTCGGTCAAATCACCCTGACTCCTGGCCTCTGCCAGTCTCTCCACTACTTCAGGACGCTTGTTTTGGACAAGTTCCTCATGTTCTTTTCGAAGCTCGGCCAAACCCTCACGGGTAATTAGTACTTTTTGTATATCATTCATATTAGTTTATATTCTAAACCATAAAAACCCCTGAATAATGAAGAAAATTGGGGAATTTTATGGCTAAAGGATGCTTAATTTTCATTAAATATACTCTTTTCGATACGTGTTGTCAATATCCTCTTGGACCGGTGTTAGTGCAAAATGATAACTTCCTATTATTGCAATATAGAAACTTCCGCTTTTAGGGTTTACCCTTGATGGATTACTGCCATTAATTATCAAGGAGGAAAACCGATGAAAGGAACAGTTAC
>Ga0100394_1000213_pt1 | contig 48623 bp, 46 predicted proteins | sample CryGeymeta201518_FD_81549 | JGI IMG/M metagenome (GOLD analysis project Ga0100394, IMG submission 81549) | Groundwater microbial communities from Crystal Geyser aquifers in Utah, USA - Crystal Geyser metaG 2015-18 | ecosystem: Environmental > Aquatic > Deep subsurface > Groundwater | place: USA... | reverse complement strand
GAAGTACACCACCACCGGCCCTTGCTTGAGGGCATCGGCCAGTTGAAAGGTGAACGGTTCGCCAGCGAGATAGGCCGGTGCGCTGAAATCGGGGGCGGCGGTGCCTTGCTTCAGCGCTGCCCATGCCGGTGCCGCCAGGGCGAGGGCGGCAACCAGGGCGAGGGTGATGGGTTTCAGGTGTTTGGTCATGGCGGGGGCTCCAGGGTAATCGCGATGGACAGCTTACGCGCTTGCAGGTTCACCAGCGCGGGTTGCCACGTGCGCACACACCCGCACTGGCATCTCCTTGTATAGCGGAGTGTTTGTGTGCGCCGCGTAAACGCCTGCAGCGATCAGGCCGCTGGCTTCGGGGAAGTAGGCGGCGACGCAGCCGCGGGCGATGTCGCCCACGCGTGCAGTGAAGCCGGTGACGCGACGGCTGTGGCCATCATCGATGAGGGTTTCGATATCGACGCGGTCGCCATCGCCAAGGCCGCGCGCGGCGAGGTCGTTGGCGTGCATGAACAGCACGCGGCGATTGCCCTGCACCGCACGGTAGCGATCATCGGCACTGTACACGGTGGTGTTGAACTGATCGTGCGCGCGGATCGTCATCAGGATCAATACGGCATCGCCGTGCCGCTTGCGCGCAATGGCGACGGGGCTGTCGTCGCGCAGCGGATGCGTGACGAAGCGCGCCCTGCCGTTGGCGGTGTTCCAGCGCCGCTGTGCAGCAGCGTTGGGCAGGGTGAAGCGGCCGTTGCTGGCGAGCTTGCGATTGTAGTCCTCGAAGCCGGACGTGACGCCACGCTGGCAGTGTTCGATGCGCTCGCGCAGCGCGGCATAATCGTCGGCCAGCGCCAGCCACGGCACCGACGGCGCGCAGCCGAGCGCATGCGCCAGTTGCGCGACGATCGCCGGTTCGCTGCGTTGGCGTTCGCTGAGCGGCGCTTGGATGCCGTGCGAGGCGCGCACGTTGCTCATCGAATCCTCGGTGGAAATGCATTGCTCCGCGCCTTGGCGCAGATCCTTGTCGGTGCGTCCGAGCGTGGGCAGCAGCAAACCGATCTGGCCGGGGTGGCAGTGGCTGCGGTTGAGCTTGGTGGCGATGTGCAGGGTGAACCGGCAGCGTTCCAGCGCCGCCAGCACACGCGGCGAGTCGGGTGCGGCAACGCCGAAGTTGCCGCCCAGCGACAGCAACGCCTGCACCGTGCCGTCGAGCAGGCCGTCGAGTACACCAGCAGCATCGCGGCCGCTGTCGCGACACACGCACAGGCCGGGGAAGGCGGTTTCCAGATTGTCCAGCCACGCGTTCGATACGGTGGAAGTGGCGCCCATGGTGCGGTCGCCCTGCACGTTGGAATGGCCGCGAACCGGCACCACGCCGGCACCGGGCCGACCGATATTGCCGCGCAACAGCGCGAGGTTCACCACCTGTTGGATCGTTGCCACCGATTGCGGGTGATGGGTCAGGCCCATGCACCAGGTGATCATGGTCGCTGGGGCAGCGGCGTAGCGGCGGGCGATGTCGCGCAGTTGCGCTTCGCCAAGGCCCGAGCGCGTGGTGAGATCGGTCCATGCGCAGGCATCGAGGTCGGCGATCAGCGCGTCGAGGCCTTCGGTGTGGGCGTCGATGAAGGCATGATCGAACACCGTGCCGGGTGCGGCGCGCTCGCTTTCCAGCAACGCTTTCATCACGCCCTTGAGCGCGGCCAGATCGCCGCCGATCTGTACCTGGTAGATTTCATCGGCAACCGCGATGCCCTGATCGCGCAGCAGTTCGCCGACGTTCTTGGGGTCGGAGAAGTGGCTGAAGCCGCGCTCGCGCAGCGGGTTGATCGCCAACACCGTGGCGCCGCGTTGCTTGGCGGCGTACAGCGCCGCCATCATGCGTGGATGATTGCTGGCCGGGTTCTGGCCGATCACGAGGAACAGGTCGGCGCGCTCGAAGTCTTCGAGCGAGCAGGTGCCCTTGCCGGTGCCGATGCTGTGCTTGAGTGCGTAGCCCGAGGGCTCGTGGCAGAAGTTGGACGAATCGGGCAGGTTGGGGCTGCCGTAGGCGCGCGCCGCCAGTTGCCACAGGAATGCCGCCTCGTTGCTGCTGCGCCCCGAGGCGTAGAAGGCCACCGATTCCGGCGCCAGCGCCGACAGCTCACGCCCGGCGATGGCGTACGCCTCATCCCAGTCGATGGCGCGGAACCTGCCGCTGCTGCTTTCGTACAGCACCGGCGTGGTCAGCCGGCCCTGGAACTCCAGATCGAAATCGCCCAGCGCCTGCAATTGCGCCGGCGTCTTGCCGTCGAAAAATTCCGCGCTCACCGCCTTGCGCGTCATTTCCCAGGCGATCGCCTTCTGGCCCTGTTCGCAACTGTCCAGCAGCGGCTTGCCGGCTTTGTCGGGAAACGCGCAGCCGGGGCAATCGAAACCGCCAGGCAGCGTGTTGGCGTGCACAAATGAGCCGATCAGCTTGAGCGGGATGTTCTGCTGCGCGAAGGCGCGCACGCTGGCGCTGATCGCGCCACGGCCACCGGCGGGTTTGTCGTTGCGTGTGGGGTCCCGTTTCATCGCTGTCCGTCGTGCTGAGCGGTTGCGGGTAGGTTACATCGCGGTGGTGCAGGTGTGGCGAGCCGGTGCGATCGGGGGGTTGGCGAGGCCTTGCGCCGATAGCCGCCGGCGCGCATTGGCGGCGGGTTCAAGCGCATACTTGCAACGCCTCTATTGATCGGGAATCGAGATGAACATGAACATTCAGACGGGTGGTTTTTTCGGGCTGCTGTGGCTGATTGTGGTGGTCTACGCGGTCATCAAAGTGGTAGGAAGCCGCGCCAGTACCGGCACCAAGGTGTTGTGGACAGTGCTGATCCTGGTACTGCCGGTGCTGGGCGTGATCTTGTGGTTCCTGCTCGGGCCAAAGTAATGGCTGCCTGCGTGAAAATGCGATGACAGGCCGGCGCCCGAGAGCTGATGCCGGATCGCGTCGCCGCGTCCGATGCGATCAGCCTTCCATCGGGTAACGCAGCGCCAATGTTTTTTGTCGATGGAAATGCGGCAATGGCGGTAGTGCCGTTTGGCGTGTCCAACATCGAAGAAGCGCAGTTCGAGATATGTCGTCAGGCTCGGGCATGGCGTGGCAAGCCAGTGCTTGGCAATGTGCTGCGCGTTCAACGCCAGCGCGGCAGCCTGCCCGCCCTCGACGCGCGGATGATGGTGTGTCGATAATCGCGCATGCTTGTTTGGTCTTCCTCACCGAGAGTTCGCATGTTGCTGATCCCCGCAGTCGTCCGGCCGTCCAGGCACGGGCTTGGTCTGTTCACCACCCAATCGCTTCACTCAGGACGATGCGTCTGGCGCTGGGATGCACTCACTGAAGTGGTGGTTCCGCCCGGGCCGCAGCCACCGGTCTTTGCCGAGTTTCTGCGCCATTTTGGCTATCTGGCCGACGGCATCGGCATTGTCGTCAACCTCGACAACGCGCGCTTCATGAACCACTCCGACACGCCCAACCTGATCGAAGTGGATGGCTGCAACTACGCGGCCAGGGACATCGCCGAAGGCGAGGAACTCACCTGCGATTACCGGGTGTTCGATGCCGGCTTGACACTGAGCGGGGCGTTTCTGAAACGCTGACGCGGCGGCTGGATGCGGGAATCGCACAACGCCAGCGTGGCGGGCGACCGCTCGCTGTTGTGACCTGTGCTACGCTGATTCCGTGTTGAACGGACGGCGAATCATGGCCGATCTCACGCTCAGTCTGGACGATGGCTTGCTGCACAAAGCCCGCGAAGCGGCGTTGCGCGAGCACACTTCGGTCAACGCCGTGGTACGCGAGTACCTGATTCGCTACGTCGATGCCAAGAGCCGTCGGCTACAAGCGTTGGACACGCTGGATGCGCTGGCCGAACGCAGCGCTTCGGCCAGCGACGCGGCGTGGACCCGCGACTCACTGCACGAGCGCAAGGCCAGTTGACGCGTGCGTGTGTTCGTCGATACCAAGCTGTGGGTGTACCGGCTCGACCGGCGCGAGCCACAGAAATCGGCATTCATTCGTGATTGGCTGCGTGGCTTGGCCCGCGAGCACGAAATCGTGGTGAGCACCCAAGTGCTGATCGAACTGCGTGCGGTATTGACCCGCAAGTTCAAACCGCCACTGTCTGCAGATGACACGCGCCTTGCGCTTGAAGCGTTGGCCGCGTTCGACGTGGTTGCCACCGATACGCATCTGGTATTGGATGCGCATGAGCTTGCCCTGCGTGAGCAGCTTGCGTGGTTCGACGCGCTGATCGTGGAAGCGGCGATACGCAGCCATTGCGACCTGCTTTTCAGCGAGGACATGAGCCACGGCCGCCAGTTTGGCAGTCTCACCGTGCGCAATCCGTTGGTTGGAATGTGATCGCATTGTCGTCAACCTCGCCAACGCGCGCTTCATGAACCACCCCGACACACCCAACCTGATTGCAGCGGATGGCTGCAACTACGCCGTGCGCGACATCGCTGAAGTTGAGGAACTCACCTGCGATTACCGGGTGTTCGATTCAGGGCTGACACCTTGAGCGGGGCGTTTCTGAAACGCTGACGCGGCAGCTGGGAGCGTCACCGCGGTGCGCAGTAACCGCCGGTCACCGCATTGGGCGGGCGCCAATCGTTGCCGCTGAATGACGCCCACCGACAACGGACAGAGTTAAGTTAGCGTCATAATCGATCGGGTAATCTGGCTTCGCTTTATTCAGCATCGTTCAGTTTTGTTGGGCCGGCGAAACAGGTTGCTGCCGGTGCTGGCGCGTTCGATCTGATTGGGTGCTGTGCCGCTGGCGGCGCCGCGAGTGGCCGCCGATCATCGGCTGAAGCAAGGGGAGGGGTGCGAAGAGTCCGTTGGCGCCCTTGGTGGTATCAACGCAAGGAGGTCGTATGAAGAAGCTATTGATCCTGGCTGGGCTGCTGGCTGTTTTTTCAAGCCCGTCATTTGCCAAGGAAAAAGAGACGTTTAGAGGGCAGGATGGGAAACTGCATTGTTTGCATTCCGACGGCTTCATCCATGGAGACGGAGCCTGCGCCTGTATGCCCGATTCCCCGGGGTCATGCGCCAACGCAGTGGGCGCTGGTGCAACAGGCGCGGCACCACCGCGGAAGGCTGTTGCCCAGAGCACCTACGTTCACAAGCCGGACTCGACGCAATATCATCCGGAAGGGGAAGGCGGTATCAGGGCCAACGCAGCGGCGCCTGCACCCGCTGCACGGGCCTACGTCCACAAGCCGGACTCGACCCAATATCACCCGGAAGGGGAAGGCGGTACCAAGCCCAAACCAGCCGTAGGGCGGGCTTACGTCCACAAGCCGGACTCGACCCAATATCATCCGGAAGGGGAAGGCGGTACCAAGCCCAAAGCGGGCGTGAATGCTGACATGCCGCCGCGCGATATCGACAAGCCATTGAAATCAGATAAGTAATTCATTCAACGGCGAGTTTCAGAGTCACCGCCCATCTCATCTGGGAGATGGGCGGTGACGTGCCGGGGTGTCATTCGGGTTGCGTATGATGCTGCTGCCGTGTGGAAATCTTGCTGGCTTGGTGCAATTCGCGTCGGCACGGACGATTCTCGACTCCCATCGGGCACAAATCATGATGCAGTTTTTCAACCGGTCGCTTGGCGCTGCCGCGCTGCTGTTGGTGACGATGGTGGTGACCGCATGTGCCGCACGTGCACCGATCACCGACCCTACTGCGGCTCCGGCAAGGCACTTCGCACTTGGCGAAGTGATGATCGAACAGTTACAAGCCGGCAACCGTGATGATGCCTGTGATTATGCGCAGGTGTTGCCGCAGTTGCTGAAGCAGGCCGGCCCAAGTGCCGACGTGTATCCGTCAGAGAATTACTACTACTTCTCCTTTTCCCGCGCCGGGTCGTTGTTCTCTGGCAGCATTCGCCTGGCATCGGATCGGCGGGACGCGGGCGGAATCGACTATGTGTGCTATGAATCCAATCGCAACTGGGTGCCGCCCGGCGATGAAATTCGGGTTTACCTGCAGTTGTCCCAGGCGGACGGTGTCAGCGTCAGCCGACTGGCGCCGCGCGCGTACCGGGTGACGTTTGCGGGTGAAGCCACCACGTTCGTATTGCATCAATTGGACCACACGTCACCCGGCACACCGCTGCGGCTCGGTGAGGCGCGCGTCGGGCGCACACTGGATGATTCCGGGACCGCATTCGAGCTGGTCTTCCATTCGGCGATCAACAATTTCTATTTCGTGCTCGACCCGCAGTCGGGTGCGCCGGATGAATTTTTTGCTGTGGCGCCGAACACCGACGTATCCAGGCGCACAGGCTTTGTCTACTACCGCAGCCCAACCAGCGGCAGGCGGACTTTGGTGGCTGTCAACCAGCACGAGTCGATTCTAAACACCGCGTTTGATGGCCCGTTTGATCACCTTCCGGAAAACGACTACGTCGAGATCGGGTTCTGGGACTATGTCTACAAGGCATATCCCGAAATGACACGATCGCATACGCCGGGCGGTACGGTAAGCGATGACGGCATGATCTTCTCGCTGGCGCCTTATCGCCTGTACGACCGCATCGGCGATCTTGGCTTCATTGAAGCATGCACAAAGCAATTCCGCGTTGAAGACGAGCGGGTTGCGTGCATGATCTGGGGGCGTGATGATGACGCCGATGTTCGATCTGCGGATAACGATTGAATCGCGTCAGCGCGCCGCGCGGTAACCTCCGGGTACCCCGTCGGGCGAGAGCACCAGTTGCCAGACGTGGCCGCGGCGGCTGCGGAACAGGCCCATGGATGCGGCCAGGTAGTAGCGCCACATGCGCCGGAAACGCTGGTCGGGAACGTTCGCCAGCCGTTCCCAGGCGGCTTCGATGTTGCCGCGCCAGGCCTGCAAGGTGCGGTCGTAGTCGCTGCCGAAATTGTGCCAGTCCTCGATCACCAGCCGGTGCTCCAGCGTGCGGGTGATTTGCGCGGCCGATGGCAACATCGAGTTGGGGAAAATGTACTTGCCGATCCAGGGATCGGTGTGGGTGCGCGAGACGTTGCTGCCGATCGTGTGCAGCAAGGCCAAGCCGCGTTCATGCAAGTGGCTGCGCACTTGCGTGAAGAACCGTGCGTAGTTGCGTACGCCGACATGTTCGAACATGCCGATCGAGGCGACGCGATCGAAATGGCCGTCCATTTCGCGGTAATCGCACAGTCGGATTTCCACCGGCAGCCCGGCGCACAATTGCTGCGCGTACGCGGCCTGCTGACGCGAAATGGTTACCCCGACGCCGCTCACGTCGTAGCGCTCGGCGGCGAACTTCAGCAACTCGCCCCAGCCGCAGCCGATGTCGAGCAGGCGTTGGCCCGGTTGCAACATCAGTTTGCGGCAGACCAAGTCGAGCTTGGCTTCCTGCGCGGTATCAAGGCTATCGGCGCTGGCCCAGTAGCCGCAGCTGTACACCATGCGTTCGCCCAGCATCGCCCGGTACAGGTCGTTGCCGATGTCGTAATGGCGCTTTCCGACCGCAAAACTGCGGCGGCGGCTCTGCTCGTTGACCAGCAGTGCGCGCAACCACGCCCATAACGCGGCGAGGCCGGGTTGGCGCTGTTCCAGTCGTGCCTGCAACAGCCGGTACAGCAGGCCGTCCAGATCGCGCGTGTCCCACCAGCCCTCCATGTAGCTATCGCCCAGCCCGAGTGAGCCTTGCGCGAGCAGGCGCGCGTAGAGCCGCGGTTCGTGCACCTGCATGTCCCAGGGCCGATCACCATCGATGCCGACATCAGCGCTAAGTAGCAGGCGTTCGATTGGCGCTTTCAGCGAGCCAGCCAGTGCCATGGAGCCTCCTTTGCATGCGACTATGCAACATCGGCGACGCAACGCCGATCGTAACGCGTGAATGGGCAGCGGTCGAATGGCTTGCCGCGCTGAACCCACGGCTACCGCGCGCGTGCGAGCATTGCGTTCAAGCCCGCGGCCGATGACACGTTTGCCAGCAGGCGGGCGATGGGGTGGCATGTTGCCGCGCTCTGCGCAGGCTGGCGCGCGCTGCGCAGGTGACGATGCGGATAATGGGTGCGACATCATTGCTTCACCAGGGGCAACTCATGAGCCAATTGCAATCGATCTGTTTGTGCGGTGGGGTGCAGATCACCGGTACCTTGCCCAGTTTGTGGCTGGCGCACTGCCACTGTACTCAGTGCCAACGCGCGCACGGCGCGGCGTTCGTCACCTGGATCGGCATGCGTGCCGACGGCTGCGTGGTGCACGATCATGAGCAGTTGCTGCGCTGGTATGCGTCCTCGCCGGCAGCGGAGCGTGGTTTTTGTTCGCGTTGCGGCAGTTCGCTGGCGTTTCGCTCCACGCGTTGGCCCGATGAGCTGCATCTGGCCGTGGCCAATCTCACCAGCGCAGCGGATCGCACGCCGCAGGCGCATGTGTTCTGGGATACGCATGTGGGCTGGGTTGCGCTGGCTGACGATGGCCTGCCGCGCAAAGGTGCGCCCGATTCGGATACGGTGTGAGATGCGTTGCCGATGAGGGTGCCAAGCACCATTGCTGCGAGCCGTTTGCAACTGCCGCCAGGGCCGTGGACGAGCGTGCTTGATGGCCTGTGCGCGCGGTTTCCGGCGATCAGCCGCGAACGTTGGCTGGATCGGATTGCGCGCGGCCGGGTGCTGGACGCGGCGGGCCTGCCGATTGCCGTGGATGCGCCGTATCGGGTTGGTTTGCAGATTCGCTACTTCCGCGAAGTGGTCGATGAGCCACGGATCGCGGCGACCGAGACGGTGTTGTATGTCGATGCGCATCTGGTGGTGGCTGACAAGCCGCATGGGTTGCCGGTTGCGCCAACGGGCCGGTTTGTCAGCGAGACCTTGTTGACGCGGCTGATTGATCGCCTCGGCAATGCCGATCTGGTGCCGCTGCACCGCATCGATCGCGACACCGCCGGGCTGGTGCTGTTTTCCGCCAACCCGCGCAGTCGCGCGGCGTATCACGCGCTGTTTCGCGAGCGTGGCATCGACAAGGTCTACCAGGCATTGGCACGGCCATTGCCGGCGTTGGCGTTTCCACTGACGCGGCGCAGCCGGCTGCTGCGTGGCGAGCCGTTTTTTCGGATGATGGAAGGCGAAGGCGAGCCCAACAGCGAAACCCGGATCGACGTCATCGAACGCGGTCAACAGCTATGGCGCTATGCCCTGGCGCCACTGACTGGGCGCAAACATCAGTTGCGCGTGCACATGGCGGCGCTGGCTGCGGCGATCGTGAATGATCGCTGTTACCCGGTGCTGTGCGCCGCGCCGCCAGACGATGGCGAACGGCCGTTGCAGTTGTTGGCGAAATCGCTGGCGTTCGTCGATCCGCTCGATGGGCGGCAGCGCCGGTTCGAGAGTTTGCTGACGCTCGATCTGCCGTGAAACGCCTTGGACACGTTATGCTGAGCATCAACTTCCAGGCTATTTGTTGTGGTTACCATGCGCAATCTCTTGCAGGATCAGTTGCTCAAAGCGGGCCTGGTCAAGAAATCCAAAGTGGCTCAGGTGGTGCGCGAGCAGGCCAAGCTGCGTCATGCCAAGGGGCCTGTGGCGGCGAATGCCGAGAAAGTGGATGTGCTGCGGCTGCAGGCCGAGCGTGCCGAGCGTGACCGCGCGCTGGCGGCAGAGCGCAACGCACAGGCACGCAACCATGAACGCGTCGCGCAGATTCGCCAGATCGTCGAGACCCACCAGATCGCGTGTGACGGCGAGATCGATTACCGCTTCAGCGACGACGGCAAGATTCGCACGGTGTTGGTCACCCCGGCCCTGCGCGCGCAACTGGCAAGCGGTGCGCTGGTGATCGTACGTCACCATGGCGGTTACGCACTGATTGCGCGCGTGGCGGCAGAGAAGGTGTATGAGCGGGATGCGGCGATGATCGTGCTCGATCATGCCCGCGATGACGCGGCCGGCAAAACCGATGACGACGCGTTTTATGATCGTTTCAAGGTGCCCGACGATCTGATCTGGTAGCTGGCGCTGTGCGGTACCGCCAGCCTCAAAGCCGCTGCTCCGATGGCAGGTAGCGCCATTCGCCGACCGACATTTTCGCCAGCGGCACGCGGCCGATACGGATGCGCTTGAACGCCACCACTTGCAGGCCGACGTCGGCGCACATCGACGCGATCTGCCCGGGTTGTACCGGGCTGAGCGCAAAGCGCAGGCGGATCTCGTTCTGCCAGCTCACCTTGCACGGCGGCAGGTTTCGTCCGTTGAAACGCAGGCCATGATTGAGCCGTTGCAATCCGTTTGCGGCGATAGTGCCGGCCACTTCAACCACGAACTCCTGTTCGATGCGGTTGCTGTCCTCGCGCAGTCGCCGCAGCAAGGCCTTGTCTTGCGTCACCACCAGCAGGCCGCTGGCTTCAGCTTCGAGCGGCATCACCACCGTGAGTTTGGTGAAGTGCCGGCGCAGCAGGGTAATGCCGGTATCATCGGCTGGCCAGCGGTTTTCGCGGGCGAGCAGCGCTTCAATCGATTGGATGTCGGATTCACGGCCGGCGGGTTTGTGCAGCAGCAAGGTGGCCGGTTCGGGTGCGGCAAGTCGAGCGTCAGGCGACAACTCGATGCGCTGTTTCACGACGATGAACTGCGGTGCGTCCACCACCTTGTCATCGACCAGCACCCAACCGCCCATGATGTACTGCTCGGCTTCACGACGCGAGCAGTTGGCGAGTTCCATGACACGTTTGCTGAGGCGAATCGGTTCGGACATGGTGTGGATCGTTGGTGGCGAGCGCCATTGTAGCGAGGATCGATACGGATACACGCCATGCCGAATATCCGTCAGATCGCAGCAACGGCAGCGCCATCGTCGACTGCGGTGCGATTGCGGCCGGCATTTTTGGCACGATACAGTGCGCGATCGGCGGCCTCCACCCATTCAACCAGGCCAAGTCCGGTTGCGGGGGGTTCGGCCAGACCGATGCTGATCGAGCAGCGCAGATTGGGGATCGGTGCAAACCGCATTGCCGCGATGCTTGCTCGCAAGCGTTCGGCGGCAGCGCGCGCTTCGGGCAGTGCGGCAGGCATGGCGACCACAAACTCATCACCACCAATACGGCCGGCGATGCTGTCAGTGCGCAACGTGTTGCGAATGCATTGCGCGATGGCGCGCAGCACATCATCGCCGATGGCGTGGCCGTATTGGTCGTTGACGTGCTTGAAGTTGTCGGCATCGAGCAGCAACAGCGTTGCAGCCTGGCCACCGTTACGATGCTGTGCCAACAGTGATGCGGCTTGAGTCTGCCAATGATCGCGGCTGTCGAGGCGGGTCAGTGCGTCACGCTGCGTCATCGCCTTGAGTTGCTGGTTCTGGGTTTGCACTCGGCGCACCAAGCGGTAGCTGCTCAGGCTCACCACCATGGCGTGGATGATGACAATGGGTAGCGTCAGCAACATCACGCTCATGCTGGTGTGCGGTTGAAAGGCAAATCCGGTCAGTGCGCCACCGGCCACGATGGCGAGCAACATTCCGGGTAGCGAGCGTTGCCATAGACCGCGCACGCCAGCGTTGATCTTGTCAGCCATCACGGTGGTGATCAGCATCACTGACGGCAGCGTGTTGAAGTGCATCATCGGTACCCAACTGCCGGCGAATATCGAATCGATGACGAAGTTACGCAGCTCGGCGCGAAATGGGTCGTTGCTGCGCCGCGCCATCAGGTAAGCCAGATGCGGCCAGAGCAGACAGGTAAAAACGATCCATGCCCAAAATGGCCATGACGCGCGCAATTCGTGCAGTACCATGCCCGTCGGCAGCGCAGCCAGAGCCATGCCGAGCACGCGCAGGCGATAGGTGCGTTGCGGCAGTGTGTGCAAGTGGTCTGCCTGCTCGCAGCGAGCACGCGCAACGGGTGCAGCGGCCATTGACATCTCGGGCATCACAGCTCCGATGCAGGTGGAAGGGTGTTGCCATGCGTGGACCCGGCACACGCGGTAATGCCCACGATTCAGCACGATGGCGCTATGCTGGCACGCACCAAGGATCGCCGCAATTCAGGAGCAGGCCATGGCCACCGGCTGGGCAAACGACGACGCCGTGCAAGAGCAAATCGATGCGACCATCAGCGACGCCATCAAGCGCGTTCGCAGCCAGTTGCCGCAAGGCCCGGGCTTGGCACAGTGCGAGGCGTGCGATGCAGTGATTCCCGAGGCGCGACGGCGGGCGGTGCCCGGCGTACGCCTGTGCGTGAACTGCCAGCAGCAACGCGATCGGGCAAGTGTCGGTAGCGCCGGTTACAACCGGCGCGGCAGCAAGGACAGCCAGTTGCGTTGATGCGGTTTCACGCGGCGTCGGCGTTCGTGCATTTCACGCGTGCGCGTCACCAACCGCAGCGCACGCCGTGATTCATTTCTTTTTTTCCTGCTTGGCTTCGCGCTTTTCCTTGAGCGTCTTGGCCGGCGGCTTCTTGCTGTTTTTTTTCTGATTCAAACCCTTGCTCATGACATCCTCGTTGGTTGGTGGTCGGGACTGCGTGCGCAGTGTAGCGCGCTGGGCCACCGCCATGTGCATGCCACCGCAGGCCCTGCCACTCGTTGGGTTTGTCGTGCAGCCGCGTCAATCGGGTTGCACAACTGCTGGCAAGACGTCCCCCGGGTTTCTTGCATGCGCTTGGCTGCCCGACAGGCTCACAGCATGCGCCGCGCCACCGCTTCGGCGATACCGATGCCATCGACCGCTGCCGACAGGATGCCGCCGGCATAACCGGCACCTTCGCCGGCTGGGTACAGGCCGCGTGTGTTGATGCTCTGGCCGTCCTCGCCGCGGCTGATGCGCAGCGGCGAGGAGGTGCGCGTTTCCACGCCGGTGAGCACGGCGTCACCGATCGCGAAGCCCTTGATCTGACGCGCGAATACCGGCAGCGCTTCGCGGATCGCGGCGATCGCGTAAGCGGGCAACGACGCGCTCAAATCGGTCGGCTGCACGCCCGGCGTGTAGGACGGCAACACGGCGCCCAAGGCGGTGCTGGCACGGGCATTGAGAAAATCGCCGACGCGCTGCGCTGGCGCGTGGTAATTGCTGCCGCCGTCGATGAAGGCGCGCGATTCCCAGTGCCGTTGCAGGGCGATGCCGGCCAACGGGCCTTCGCCGTAAGCTGCGTAGTCGTCCGGGGTAATACCGACCACGATCGCGGCATTGGCGTTGCGTTCGTTGCGCGAATACTGGCTCATGCCGTTGGTGACCACGCGCTCGGGCTCGGAGGCGGCGGCGACCACGGTGCCGCCGGGGCACATGCAGAAGCTGTACACCGCGCGGCCGTGGCCGGCGTGTTGCCCGGTGCAGTGGTGCACCAGCTTGTAATCGGCGGCGCCGAGCAACGGGTGCCCGGCCTGCGGCCCGAACCGGGCTTCGTCGATCAGCGACTGCGGATGCTCGATCCGGAAACCGATCGAGAACGGCTTGGCTTCCAGATAGACCCCGCGTTCGGCCAGCATCGCAAAGGTGTCGCGGGCGCTGTGGCCAACCGCCAATACCACATGCTCGGCATGCAGGATGTCGCCATTGCTGAGTTGGACGCCGCGCACCTGGCGTTGGCCTGTCGCATCGGTGTCGATCAGCAGGTCATCGACGCGGCTGGAAAAGTGGATTTCGCCACCCAGCGCGGTGATCGTTGCGCGCAGGTTTTCGACGATACCGACCAGCCGGAAGGTGCCGATGTGCGGCTTGCTCAGGTACGCGATTTCTTCCGGTGCGCCGGCTTTCACCAGTTCATCGAGCACCTTGCGGCCATGGTGTTTGGGGTCGCGGATCTGGCTGTACAGCTTGCCATCGGAAAACGTGCCGGCGCCGCCTTCGCCAAACTGCACGTTCGATTCAGGATTGAGCTGGCGCTTGCGCCACAGCCCGAAGGTATCCACGGTGCGCTCGCGCACTGCCTTGCCGCGTTCCAGCACGATCGGTCGCAAACCCATCTGTGCCAACAACAGCGCGGTGAACAAACCGCACGGCCCGGTGCCGATTACCAGCGGGCGTTGCGGCAGCGGTTGCGTAGCCGTGGCGACAAAACGATAGGCGGTGTCCGGCGTCGGCACCACCCGCGAGCCGCGTTCGTGGCGCTCGCTCAGACGGCGCAATAGCGCGGCTTCGTCGGCAACCTCCACGTCCAGCGCGTAGATCAGCGCGATCGCGCCGCGCTTGCGTGCATCGTGGCTGCGCTTGGCGACGCGATAGCCCAGCAAGGCCTCGGCGCCGATGCCCAGCCGCACCAGAATCGCATCGTGCAGTTCGCGTTCGCTGTGCGTCAGCGGCAGTTTGAGGTCGGTGATTCGCAACACGGAGCGGATTTCCGGGAAAGCGGGACGCAAAGATACACCGTCACCGTCGCCGCTGCGTGCTTGCGACCGAGCCGGCGCCCGCACGGCGCTATAATTGCGGTTCACTTTTCTATCTGGAACTTTGCATGTCCGACATACCCGCCTGCCCGCAATGCGGCATGGAAAACACCTATCCCGATGGCGAAAACTTCGTTTGCGCCGACTGCGGTCACGAGTGGCCTGCTGTTTCGGCCGCAGCGGCGGATGACGATGCGCTGGTGGTGAAGGATGCCAACGGCAACCTGTTGCACGATGGCGACTCGGTTGCCCTGATCAAGGATCTGAAAGTGAAAGGCGGTTCGACCCTGAAGATGGGCACCAAGATCAAGAGCATCCGCCTGGTTTCCGGCGATCACGAAGTGGATGCCAAAATCGACGGCACCGGCTACATGCTCAAGGCCTGTTATCTCAAGAAGGTGTGATTGCGCTGCGCAGCGGGTTAGCGTGCCGTGCAGGCTACGCGCACGGCATCGGGCAGGGCAGTGCTGTTTCCGCTGTGCCGGTCGATCCACACCATCACCACCTCGCCATCGCTGTAGACGCGCTCGGTGGTGCCTGCGGCAAGGATGCGATGGCCCAGACGCAGGCTGCTGTTGCCCAGGCGCAGGCAGCTCAGTTCTACCATCAGGTTTTCCGGCCACGCGATCGGGCGGCGGTAGTTGATCTGGATCGCCGCCAGCACCGGCGCCGAGGTGCTGTCCAGCCACGGCCCGGGCAGCGCGCCAAGCCATTGCAGCCGCGCTTCTTCGAGGTAGGTGAGGTAGCTGGCGTTGTTGACGTGGTTGAACGCGTCCAGATCGCGCCAGCGTACCGGCATCGCGATGCGCGCCAGCACATTACCCGCAGTTGTGGGGCCCGTTGCTGCGTGGTCTTGCTCATTGCTCATCGTGCAGCCTTGCGTTTTTTGCTGGTGGCGGCGGTTGCGGCTTTGACACCGAGGCAGCGCGCCAGAAACTGGCCGGTAAATGATTGCGCCACCGTGCACAGATGTTCAGGGGTGCCGCTGGCGATGATCTGGCCGCCGCCGCCACCACCTTCGGGGCCGAGGTCGATCACCCAGTCGGCGGTCTTGATGACATCCAGATTGTGTTCGATCACCACCACCGTGTTGCCCTCGTCGCGCAGCTTGTGCAGCACCCGCAGCAGGTGTTCGATGTCGTGGAAGTGCAGGCCGGTGGTCGGTTCATCGAGGATGTACAGGGTGTTGCCGGTATCGCGTCGCGACAGCTCTTTCGCCAACTTCACCCGCTGTGCCTCGCCGCCGGAGAGTGTGGTCGCCGACTGGCCGAGCTTGATATAACCGAGGCCGACATCGATCAGGGTAGACAGCTTGCGCGCAATCGACGGGATCGGTTCGAACAGCGCATGGGCATCCTCGATGGTCATTTCCAGTACATCGCGGATCGAAAATCCCTTGTACAGAATTTCCAGGGTCTCGCGGTTGTAGCGTTTGCCGCCGCACACGTCGCAGGCGACATAAACATCGGGCAGAAAGTGCATTTCGACCTTGATCAGGCCATCGCCCTGGCACGCCTCGCAGCGGCCGCCGCGCACGTTGAATGAAAACCGGCCCGGCGCATAGCCGCGCGCGCGCGCTTCGGGCACCTGCGCAAACAACTCGCGCAGTGGCGTAAACACGCCGGTGTAGGTGGCCGGGTTGGAGCGCGGCGTGCGTCCGATCGGTGACTGGTCGATATCCACCACCTTGTCGAACAGATTGATACCGCGCACTTCGCGGTACGGCGCCGGCGTGGTGCTGGCGCCATTGAGTTCGCGTGCGGCGATGCGATACAGGGTGTCGTTGATCAGCGTCGATTTGCCCGAACCCGACACCCCGGTGACGCAGGTGAACAGTCCGGCCGGAATCGCCAGATCGACCTGCTGGAGATTGTTGCCACTGGCGCCGAGCACATGCAGTGTTTTGTCCGGATCCGGCTGCCGTCGCTGCGTCGGGACTTCGATCCGGCGCCGACCCGACAGGTAGGCGCCGGTCAGCGAGCGCGGCGCATCGAGAATGTCCTGCAACTGGCCCTGCGCGACGATTTCGCCGCCATGCACGCCGGCACCGGGGCCGACATCCAGAATGTGATCGGCGCGGCGGATCGCTTCCTCATCGTGCTCGACCACGATCACGGTGTTGCCCAGATCGCGCAGGCGGGTGAGGGTGCCCAGCAGGCGCTCGTTGTCGCGCTGATGCAGGCCGATCGACGGTTCATCGAGCACGTACATCACCCCGACCAGGCCGGCGCCGATCTGCGAGGCCAGGCGGATACGCTGCGCCTCGCCGCCGGACAGGGTATCGGCGGTGCGCTCCAAGGTGAGGTAGTCAAGCCCGACATCGACCAGAAAACGCAGCCGCTCGTTGATCTCCTTGACGATGCGCACCGCGATCTCGCCGCGCCAGCCGGAGAGCGTGAGCGTGCTGAAAAAGGCCAGCGCCGCGGATACCGGCAAGGCGGTCAACTCGGGCAGGCTGCGCTGCGCCACCTGCACGCTGCGCGCGCTGCGGTTCAGGCGCGTGCCCTGGCAGTCGGGGCAAGGCCGGGTGCTGATGAACTTGCCCAGTTCCTCGCGCACCAGCGCCGATTCGGTTTCCTTGTAACGCCGTTCCAGATTCGGCACGATGCCCTCGAAACGATGTTTGCGCTGGCTCTTGCCGCCGCTGTCGCCAAGGTAGGTGAAGCTGATGATGTCGTCGCCGGAGCCATTGAGGATGGCCTCGCGATGCGCGGCCGACAGCGTGTGCCACGGCGCTTCCACATCGAAACCGTAATGCCGCGCCAGCGACGCGATCAACTGGAAGAAATGCGCGTTGCGCCGATCCCAGCCACGCACCGCACCAGTGGCCAGCGACAGCGCCGGGTTGACGACCACCCGCTCGGGATCGAAGAAACGGGTGACGCCGAGGCCATCGCAGGCCGCGCACGCGCCCATCGGCGAGTTGAACGAAAACAGGCGTGGTTCCAGTTCCGGCAGCGCGTAATCGCACACCGGGCAACTGTAGCGGCTGGAAAACAGCAGTTCGGCGCTGCTGCTGTCGTCGATGTCGTTGACCAAAGCCATGCCATCGCCCAGGCGCAGCGCGGTTTCAAAACTTTCCGCCAGACGCTGCTTGAGATCGACGCGCGGCTTGAAGCGATCGATCACCGCTTCGATGCTGTGCTTCTGGCGCAGCGCCAGTGCCGGCACTTGATCGAGTTCGTACACCGTGCCATCGACCCGCGCGCGAATGAAACCCTGCGCGCGCAATTGTTCGAATACCTGAGCGTGCTCGCCCTTGCGCCCGCGCACCACCGGCGCCAGCAGCATGAAACGGTGATCGCCGGGCAGCGCCAGCACCTGATCGACCATCTGGCTCACCGTTTGCGCCTCCAGCGTGAAGCCATGCTCGGGGCAGCGTGGGGTGCCGACGCGGGCAAACAGCAGGCGCAGGTAATCGTAGATTTCGGTGATGGTGCCGACCGTGGAGCGCGGGTTGTGCGAGGTCGATTTCTGCTCGATCGAAATCGCCGGACTGAGCCCCTCGATATGATCGATATCGGGCTTCTCCATCACCGACAAAAACTGCCGGGCATAAGCCGACAGCGACTCGACATAGCGGCGCTGGCCTTCGGCGTAGATGGTATCGAACGCGAGCGAGCTCTTGCCCGAACCGGACAGCCCGGTGATCACGATCAGTCGGTTGCGCGGCAGGTCCAGATCGATGTTCTTGAGGTTGTGGGTGCGCGCGCCGCGCAGGCGGATGAAGTCCATGGGAGCCCGTGTCATAGCCAAGCGTTCAAGTCTAGCAAGCCCAGGGTGTATGGTTTGCGAAGGCGTGCAGTACGGGCGTTGTTGCACGGCCGCGCTCGCCGCTTCACGCGGATGCCCTGCTAAGCTTGCCCGTTGTTCTCTGACCACGCATTCGCCATGACCGCAATTTCACCGCTGTACATCACCTTTTCCGTGTACATCCTGCTGATGGTCGGCATCGGCTTCGCCGCTTGGCGCTATACCCGGAATCTGGGCGATTACATCCTCGGCGGTCGACGCCTGGGCAGTTATGTCACCGCGATGTCGGCCGGTGCGTCGGACATGAGCGGCTGGCTGCTGCTGGGCCTGCCCGGCGCGATGTATGCCACGGGGTTGTCCGCGGCGTGGATTGCGATCGGGCTGGTAGCGGGGGCGTGGGCCAATTGGCGCTATGTGGCAGCGCCGCTGCGGGTGTACACCGAGTACAGCAACAACGCGCTGACGCTACCCGATTACTTCAGCCATCGCTTCGAGGATCGCAGCCGGTTGCTGCGGGTGTTTTCGGCGCTGGTGATTCTGCTGTTCTTTGCGATCTACGCCGCTTCGGGCATCGTTGCCGGCGCGCGCTTGTTCGAGAGCGTGTTCGCGGTGCCTTACGGCAGCGCGATCTGGTTGGGTGCGGCGGCGACCATCTTGTACACCGTGGTCGGTGGCTTTTTGGCGGTGAGCTGGACCGATACGGTGCAGGCGACGTTGATGATTTTCGCGCTGATCCTCACCCCAATCGTGGTGATCGTGGCCAGCGGCGGGCCAGCCGCGGCGGCAGCGTTGATCGATGCGGCCGGCCCGGGGTATCTGGACCCGCTCAAGGGCACCAGCGTGATCGGCATCATTTCGCTCACCGCCTGGGGCCTTGGCTATGTCGGCCAACCGCATATCCTGGCGCGGTTCATGGCCGCCGAATCGGCACAGCGCATTCCGGCGGCACGGCGGATCGGCATGACCTGGATGGTGCTGTGCCTGATCGGCGCGCTGGCGGTCGGGTTTTTTGGTATCGCTTATTTCCAGATGCACCCCGAGGCGGGCGCGGCCGTGCAAGCCAATCCCGAGCGCGTGTTCATCGCGTTGGCGCAGGCGTTGTTCAATCCGTGGATCGCCGGGGTGCTGCTGTCGGCGATTCTGGCAGCGATCATGAGCACCCTGAGCTGCCAGTTGCTGGTGTGTTCCAGTGCGCTGACCGAAGATTTCTACAAGGGCATGCTGCGCCAGCACGCCGGGCAGACCGAACTGGTGTGGGTGGGGCGGTTAACGGTGCTGCTGGTGTCGGCTCTGGCGATCGCGCTGGCGCGCAATCCCGATAGCCGGGTGCTGGGTCTGGTGAGCTATGCCTGGGCCGGCTTTGGGTCGGCGTTTGGGCCGCTGGTGGTGCTGTCGCTGTATTGGCCACGGATGACCCGCAATGGCGCGCTGGCCGGCATGGTCGTCGGCGCGTTGACGGTGATCGGTTGGAAGCAGCTCGATACTGGCCTTTATGAGATGGTGCCCGGTGTGCTGTTTGCCGCCTTGGCCATCGTCGCGGTGAGCCTCGCCGATCGCGCACCGTCACTGGCGATGCGCGCGGTGTTCGACAAGGTGCGTGTGGCGCTGGTGCGAGCGGGGTAGCCAATGCGCGATCAGCGGCCACTGGCAGTGGCCTTGATGGGGCCGACCGCTGCGGGCAAGACCGCGTTGGCGGTGGAGTGGGCGCAGCGCTGGGCGGGCGAGATCGTCAGTGTCGATTCGGCGCTGGTGTACCGGCGCATGACCATCGGCACCGCCAAGCCCGATGCCGCAACGCTGGCGCAGGTGCGCCATCATCTGCTGGATCTGCGCGAGCCGCCGCAGACCTACAGCGCCGCGGATTTCGCCCGCGATGCGCTGGCGGCGATGCGCGATATCCAGCAGCGCGGCCGGCTGCCGATCCTGGCCGGCGGCACCGGGCTGTACTTTCAGGCCTTGCTCGATGGCTTGTCGCCGATGCCGGAAGCCGATCCGGCGCTGCGCGCGCAACTCCACGCGGAGGCCGGGCAGCGCGGCTGGGCCAGCCTGCATGCCGAGCTGGCGCAGGTCGATCCGCTGGCGGCGGCGCGCATTCACGCCACCGATCCGCAACGTATCGTGCGTGCGCTGGAAGTGTGGCGGCTGAGCGGGCGAACCGTGAGCGACTGGCAAGCGCAGCCGTCGGCCCATCGGCTGCCGTTCCGGGTGCTCAAGCTGGTGATTGCGCCACAAAACCGGGCCGTGCTGCACGCGCGCATTGCGCAGCGCTTCGACGCCATGCTGGAAGCGGGTTTTCTCGATGAAGTGCGGGCCTTGCGTGCCGATCCGCTGTTGCAGGCCGATTTGCCAGCGATGCGTGCGGTCGGCTACCGCCAAGCGTGGCAGCACCTGGATGGCGGCAGCGATGCCGAACAGTTCCGCGAACGGGCCATTGCCGCCACCCGGCAACTGGCCAAACGCCAGTTGACTTGGCTGCGTGGCGAGCTCGACGCGTGCTGGTTCGATCCGGAACAGCAGCTTTTGGCCTTGAATGAGGCGTTAAGCCGTTTCCTGCAATGACCAATGGCATTCTCGCGGTGTTCACCACGGCCATGTAACATGGGTGTTCCGCGCACGAACGTGCGCGGTGTGGAGCCCATAACAAGAAAGCAGGAGCAGTACATGGCCAAGGGACAGACCTTGCAGGACCCTTTCCTTAACGCGCTGCGGCGCGAGCGCGTGCCGGTGTCGATCTATCTGGTCAACGGCATCAAATTGCAGGGTACGGTCGAGTCGTTCGATCAATTCGTGGTGCTGCTGCGCAGTACGGTGAGCCAGATGGTGTACAAACATGCCATTTCCACCATCGTGCCGGCACGCAATGTGCGCATCGGGCAGACTGACGACGACACCCTTGCGTCCGATGCCGCTGACGCCGAGGTCACCCAAACTGGTGTTTGATCGCCTGAACAAAGGTGAGCGTGCGCTGCTGATCCAGCCGGTCAGTACGCGTGTTGCCGATCGCAGCGGCTACGACGATGCCTTGGAAGAGTTTGCCGAGCTGACCCGCTCGGCTGGTGCCAGCGTGGTCGGAACCCTGCGTGCACGGGTGGAGACCCCCAATTCTGCGCTGTACATCGGCAGCGGCAAGCTGGAGGAAGCGCAGGCGATGCGTGCGGCGCTGGACGCGGACCTGGTGCTGGTCAATCACGCGCTGACGCCGGTGCAGGAACGCAACCTGGAGAAGGCACTGGCCTGCCGGGTGGTTGATCGCACCGGCCTGATCCTCGATATTTTTGCGCAGCGCGCGCGCTCGCACGAGGGCAAGTTGCAGGTTGAACTGGCGCAGTTGCGGCATATCGCAACGCGTCTGGTGCGTGGCTGGACCCACCTGGAGCGCCAGCGTGGCGGCTCAATCGGGCTGCGCGGGCCGGGTGAAACCCAGCTCGAAACCGATCGCCGGTTGTTGCAAAAACGCATGGACGCGCTGGAAAAGCGCCTGCAAAAGGTCGAGGTGCAGCACGACCAGATGCGCCGTGCGCGGCTGCGCAACCAGATTCCAAGGATTGCCCTGGTCGGCTATACCAATGCCGGAAAATCGACGCTGTTCAATGCCCTGACCGGAGCTTCGGTGCTGGCAGTGGATCAGTTGTTCGCTACCCTCGACCCCACCGTGCGCAAGCTCGACGGGCTGGCGGGCGGGCCGGTGGTGCTGGCCGATACCGTCGGCTTTGTGCGTGATCTGCCACACGAGTTGGTCGCCGCATTCCGCTCCACTCTGGCGGAAGCGCGCGAGGCCGAATTGTTGCTGCATGTAGCCGATGCCGCCGATCCGTTGCGCGATGAACGTATCGCGCAGGTCGACGCGGTGCTGGAGGAGATCGGTGCCGGCGATATTCCGCAGGTGCTGGTGATGAACAAGATCGACCGTATCGAAGGCGCGCAGGCGCGTCGCGATGGCGAGCACGCATTGCGCGAACGGGTGTGGATATCGGCGCAGCACGGCGATGGCCTGGATTTGCTGCGTGACGCGATTGCCGAGCGTTGTGGCCGTGATCGGGTGGTTTCGCAGATCGCCTTGCCACCGCGCGCGGCGCGCCTGCATGCGCGGTTGCATCAATTGGGCGCGGTGCGCCGCGAGTCGGCCGGCGACGATGGTGGCTGGCAGATGGCACTGGACATGCCGCGCGGCGTTGCCGAGCAGTTGGCCAGCGAGCCGGGCGGAGAAATCCTGCAACCGCTCTTGCTTGCTGATGCCGCCGCCCCTACCTACAATTGATCTGGCATCTGAAGTTGCTCGTTTTACGACGGTTGGTTTGGGTTTGGTGCCGCAAGGTCGGATAATCGATTCAACAACGCGCGCCGCAGCATCGCTTCCTCGGCACCCAAGCGGTTTGTGGGTGTCGGTTGCGCGACCTGGCGGCGCCACGGAGCAACACAATGGCGTGGAACGAACCCGGCAAGGGCAACAAGGATCCTTGGGAAAACAAAGGTCAGGGTGCCGAAGTTGAAGCCTTCATCGCTCGCCTGAAGGCCAACCTCGGGCGCGTGTTCGGTGGTTCCGGCCCGCCCCAGCGGCGCGCCGGCGGTGCTGGTGGCAATCCGCTGTACTGGCTGCTGCTGATCGTGGCCGTCTGGGTAGCTTTCGATAGCTGGCAAATCATCGATGAGCGCCAGCGTGGCGTGGTACTGCGTTTTGGCAAGTTCGAGCGGCTGATGACGCCGGGCCCGAGCTTCAAATTGCCGTGGCCGATCGAAAGCGTGCGCAAGGTCGATGTCACCCAGATCCGTACTTTCACCGATCAGGTGCGCATCCTTACCCGCGATGAAAACATTGTGCAGATCGAGTTCAACGTGCAGTACCTGGTGAGCGACCCTAAGCATTACCTGTTCGGCGCGCGCGACCCCGACGAAACCCTGCAACAAGCGGCCGAAAGCGCGGTGCGCGATGTCATCGGCACCAGCCTGATGGATTCGGTGTTGACCGGTGAACGGGCGGCGCTGGCGGCCGATGCGCGCGTCAAGTTGCAGAAATCGCTCGATGGTTACCGCACCGGCTTGCAGGTTTCGGTGTTGAACATCCCCAACGCACGGCCGCCGCAGGAAGTGCGTGAGGCGTTCGATGATGCGGTCAGCGCGCGCGAGGACAAGGATCGCATCGAGAGCGAAGCGGAAGCCTACGCCAGCAAGGTGGTGCCCGAAGCGCGTGGTGATGCCGCGCGTATCCGCGCCCAGGCACAGGGCTACAAGGAAGCCGCCATTGCCCGCGCGCAGGGCGATTCCGAGCGCTTCACGCTGCTGGCCGATCAGTACCGCAAGGCACCCGAGGTGACTCGCACCCGCTTGTATCTGGAAACCATGCAGGAGGTGCTGGCGGGCAATCGCAAGGTCTACGCCGGTGACGGCGGCAACGTGCTGTATCTGCCGTTGTCCGGCAACAGCGCCAGCTTGCCCGCCAGTGATGCCGCCAACCCGGTCAGCCTGTTTCCGCCGGTCAGCAGCGCATTGCCGGCGCTGCCGGCCACTCGCGACCCGCGTCAACCGCGCAGCACCCGTGAGGAGCCCCGCCGATGAAACCGTTCATTCCCGTTGTTGCGGCGTTGCTGGTGTTTCTGACATTGGGTTCGGTATACCAGGTCGAGGAAAGTCAGGTCGCGGTGCGTTTCCAGGTCGGCCGTGTGGTCGAAAGCAACATCAAGCCGGGGCTGCACTTCAAGATTCCGTTCGTGCAAACCGTGCTCAAGGTCGATCAGCGGATTCTCAACCTCGACTCGCAACCCGAGCGCTATCTGACCTCGGAGAAGAAGGATGTCAACGTCGATTTCTTCGTCAAGTGGCGAGTCAGCGACGTACTCCGGTTTTACCAGGCCGGTAACGAGTCGGCGGCGTTGCTGCGCCTGCGCCCGATCGTGACCGAAGCGATCCGCAACGAGATCAGCCAGCGCACCTTGCAGGAGGTCGTTGGTGGCGAGCGTACCAATCTGGCCGAACGCTTTGTCGAGGTGTCCAACGTGGCGGCCAAAAGCCTGGGCGTGGAAGTGGTGGACGTGCGGATCAAACGCATCGACCTGCCGGAAGACGGGCTGGTGATCAGCTCGGTGTTCCAGCGGATGCGTGCCGAGCGCTTGCGGGTAGCCAACGAACTGCGTGCGCAAGGTTCCGAGATATCGGAAACGATCCGCTCCAGCGCCGATCGGCAGCAGGTCATTCTGCGCGCCGAGGCCGAGCGCGACGCGCAGCGGTTGCGCGGTGAGGGTGATGCCACGGCGGCGGAAATCTACGCCAAGGCGTTCAGCCGCGACGCCGAGTTTTATTCGTTCTACCGCAGCCTTGAAGCCTATCGCAACGGCTTTGCCAACGGCGATAGCGTGTTGGTGCTGGATCGCGATTCCAGCCTGTTGCGTTATTTTGGCGAGCAGGGTCGAACCCGTTAAAACGTTGCGCAGACGTCGCGCTCCCGGGCGAATGCCATGAGTGCGGATTTTCTCGCTGCCCTGTGCCTGGTGATGGTGCTTGAGGGTGCGATCGTGTTTATCGCACCGCAGGCGTGGAAACGCGCGGTAGCGCAGTTGTCGATGCTCACCTCCGCGCGTTTGCGCCTGCTCGGGCTCGTGTTCATGCTGATCGGCTGGTTGTCGCTGCAGTGGCTGCGGTGACGCGGAGTTCGTTGCAGGATTGGGCGCGCTTGGCGCGGCTCCGACGGCTCCGTTTCGGATGGGCGATAATTCGCCGGGCTTGTCGGTGCTACCGCGGCGCGGTTTGCGCCGATCTACGATCGAAGCTCGGCGCGCAGCTTCATGGCGGGGCAATCAACGGGAGTAGCAAGGCATGGGTCAGTCGGTAGTGGTGCTCGGCGCGCAATGGGGGTGAGACACTGTGCCTGCGAGTTGCCGGTGGCAGCTCGCGCAGTGGTGAACGCCCGAGGCAGGAGCCGAGGGCAGGGTGACTTGGCGAGGCCCGGAAGGCCGAGCGTAGTCACCGACGTCGCCCCGTGGCGGGGCAATCAACGGGAGTAGCAAGGCATGGGTCAGTCGGTAGTGGTGCTCGGCGCGCAATGGGGCGACGAAGGCAAAGGCAAGATCGTCGATCTGTTGACCGAACGTGTTTCGGCAGTCGTCCGCTTTCAGGGTGGCCACAATGCCGGTCACACCCTGGTCATCGGCGGTGAGAAGACGGTGCTGCATCTGATTCCCTCGGGCATTTTGCGCGAGGGTGTGTTGTGCCTGATCGGCAATGGCGTGGTGTTGTCGCCAGCGGCGTTGCGAAAAGAAATCGACGAGCTCGAAGCCCGCGGTGTCGAGGTGCGCTCGCGGTTGAAAATCAGCCCGGCCACACCACTGATCATGCCGTACCACATCGCGCTCGATCAGGCGCGCGAGAAAGCAGCCGGCGGCAACGCGATCGGTACTACCGGCCGTGGCATCGGACCGGCCTATGAGGACAAGGTGGCGCGGCGCGGGATTCGCGTCGCCGACCTGCATTATCCCGAGCAGCTTGCGGAAAAGCTGCGCAGTGCGATGGATTATCACAACTTTGTGCTGACCCGTTACTTGGGTGCCGATGCCGTCGATTACCAGCAGGTGCTCGATGATGCGCTGGCGTTTGCCGAGTACGTCGAACCGATGAAATATGATGTCGCAGGCTTGCTGCACGAGTTGCGTGCACAGGGCAAACGCATCCTGTTTGAAGGTGCGCAAGGTGCTTTGCTGGACATCGATCACGGCACTTACCCGTTCGTGACCTCCAGCAACACCACAACCGGCGGCGCGTTGGCCGGCAGTGGCGTGGGCGCCAATTCGATCGACTATGTGCTGGGCATTGCCAAGGCATACGCCACGCGTGTCGGCAGCGGCCCGTTTCCGACCGAACTCGACGATGCTCTGGGTGAGGACATTCGCGCCCGCGGCCAGGAGTTTGGTGCCACCACCGGGCGTCCGCGCCGTTGTGGCTGGATTGATCTGGTGGCACTCAAGCGCGCGGTGATGATCAACGGCATCTCCGGTTTGTGCGTGACCAAACTCGATGTGCTCGATGGACTGACCAGCTTGAAGATGTGCATCGCCTACCGCTATCGCGGCAAGGAAACCGAATACCCGCCGCTGGATCAGGCCGGTTGGGCCGAGTGCGAGCCGGTCTATCTGGAGTTCCCGGGCTGGAGCGAGTCCACCCACAACATCACCGAGTTCGGCAAGCTGCCGCCGGCCGCGCGTGCGTACCTTCGCTCGCTGGAAGAACTGGTTGGCTGCCCGTTGGCCATGGTGTCAACCGGCGCGGACCGCGATGCCAATATCGTGTTGCGCGACGCCTTCGCCTGATCGGATCGCGCAATCCTCGCGCGGCGCGTGGTAACTGCGGCGCGCGTGGTTTGGCGTTGTTCTCGGCGCGTCAGCGAGTATGGGTAGGAGGTCAGCTCTCGCCAAGAGCGCCAAGAACGGCAAAGCATCCGCCAGCAATGCTCCATGAGCATTACGCACTTGGCGATCACGGCAGGCAGACAGCAACTCGCACTGATACCGAGAGATCCGTTTTTTGAGCACTCAGCCGAAGTCGTAGTTCATCTCGGGGCCGGCGGTCGCCAGAAAGTGGCCTTCGACCAGACTCACACCGCTGGCAAACAGCACGCTCATGGTGGCCGCGTCCTGCACGAACTCGGCGATGGTTTGCTTGCCGACATCCCGCGCCTGGCGCGCAATTTCGATGACTTTTTTCTGGTTTTCGGCATTTTTGCCCAGCTCGCTCATGAACGAGCGATCGATCTTCAGGAATGCGGGATCGAAGTGACGCAGCAACTGGAACGAGTTGAGCCCGGAGCCGAATTGTTCCAGCGCCATGCGCACACCCAGCGGTGCCAGAGCCTGTTGAAACGCCTGTGCTGCCTTGAGGTTGGTGAACACCTTGGCTTCCGGTACTTCCAGGATCAGGCATTTGCCCGGCAGCTTGTGGGTCGCCAGTTGTTTGGCGATCAGCTTGGGCAACGCGTCCGATGCCATGGAAAGCGGCGAGATCTTCACGAACAACGCGGTGTCGTGGCCGGATTCGTTGCGCTGGGCCAAGGTCGTGATCGCATGGCTGACTACCCACAGGTCGATCGCTTCCAGCAGGCCGTGCTCCTCGGCGATCGGCAGGAAGGTCATCGGTGGCACCAGTTCGCCCTTGCCGTGGCGCATGCGCAGCAGGCTTTCGTAATGCTCGCCGGGTTCGCCTTGCAGCGAGACGATGGGCTGGTAATGCAACACGAAACCGTCGGCGGATGTTAGCGCTGCCTTGATGGCCACAACCCATTGCGCGATGCGTTCCTGCTCTTCGCGATCCTGCGCCGCCGGGTCGAACAATACCTTGCAGTTGCCGCCGTGCGTCTGCGCACTTTGCAGACACTGGCTGGCCTTGGCAAGAACCTGATTGAGGCTGGCGATACGTTCGCCGATCTGCACGCCGCCGATGCTGAGCGTGACCGAAACCGAGCGCTCGCCAGCCTCGGTGATCTGGTCGGAAAAAGCGCATCGTAGCTGCTCGGCAAAGGCTTGTGTGCGGCTGTGATCGACACCGTTGCACAGCACCGCAAAGCCGTGCTCGCTGAAGCGAGCAGCCATGTGCGTTGTGCCGGCAAGCGCCTCGATGCGCGCCGCCATGGAGACAACAAACTCATCGATGTGGGCAATGCCGATCTCGGAAACCAGGTTGACGATGTTGTCGGGTTCGATCAGCAGCAAGGCGTGGTCGGACTGCCCATCAGCGGCCTTGGCGATGGTTTGCTCCAGCTCGGCGAGAAAATGCTGACGGTTGTACAGGCCGGTGAGTGCATCGCGTTCCCGCAGCTCGGCGTATTTGCGTTCCAATTCGGGGTCGGATGCGCGTTGCCGGAACACAATCTGCAAACACGGCTCGCCTTCGTAGCTGGCCTGGGCGAACTCCAGCTCGGCCTCAAACGTGCTGCCATCGCTGCTGCGCCCATCCAGGTGCAGCGATTTTGGTGGCTGCTCACCTTTGCCAAGATCCTTGAGCAGTTGCTTGAAACTGTCGGTGTGCGTCGGCGCGATGAGATCAAGGACCGAAAGCCCTTCAACCTCCTCAAACGACTCGTAACCGAACATTTCCAGGTAAGCAGAGTTGGCGCGGATGTGCATGCCTTCGTGGATGTAGGCAATCGGTTCACGCGAGGAATCGATCAGCGAATCGCAGCGGCGCTCGGTTTCGCGCAGTGCCGCTTCGATCCGGCGCAGTGCGCGCCGTGACTGCAACGCTTCGAACTCGTGCTTGACCACAATCTGCACATGTTCCGGGCTGGTGCTGACCACCACGTTGCGGGCACCGGCCTCAAGCGCATTGAGGATGGTGTCTTCGCTGAGCGCCAGACAGGTGGCGATCACCATCAAATCCTTGTTCGAACCGCGCACCGTGGCCAATACGGTGGCAAATGGCACGGTCTTGGCGTCCGTTGCGGCAAGCACCAGATCGGGTGCAAAGGAGGCAATTTTTGCGCTGAAATCGTCCGGGCTTTCGGCGCGCGCCGGACGCACGGCAACCCCGCCATTACGCAGGATCGACGTGATCTGTTCGGCATCCTCTACGCGGTCTTCGACCAGAAGCACGCGCAGAACGGTATCGGATTGCGCCATTCAACTGATTCCTTCAGGCTATCAAGAGTTTATAGAATATCTTGAAACACACGCATGATGTGTGGGTGCGATAGCAGATGCAAGCGTGAAACCGCTACATGAGCGGCAGCTTCGACGCCGCGCCGGCCACTTCGCGGACCAGACGCGGCAGTAGATAGCCCGGCAGTTGCGCGCGCAGTTGATCGTGCAATGCGCGGGCTTGTCGATCATCCACCGCAAAGTGTGCGGCACCGCTGACCCGGTCTAACTGATGCAGGTAGTAAGGCAACACGCCGCCGGCAAACAAGCCTTCGCACAGATCGGCAAGTGCCGGCACCGAATCATTTACCCCCTTGAGCAATACCGATTGATTGAGCAGGCTGATGCCGCTGGCGCGCAGTCGCGCAAATGCGGACAGCACGTTGTCATCCAGCTCGTTGGCATGATTGGCGTGGACCACCATGGCGCAGGGCCACGGCAGGCGGGCCAGCCAGGCAAGCAGTTCGTCGTCCACCCGTTCGGGCAACACGATCGGCAGACGGGTGTGAATGCGCAGGCGGCGGATGTGACTCAGGCCGCGCAATTGGTCACTGAGCTGGGTCAGTTTTTCCGTGCTCAACGACAGTGGATCACCGCCCGAAAGCAACACCTCGTGGATGCTGGTGTCGGCTGCCAGCGCCGCCACCGCAGGCTGCCAGTCGTTGGCCGCAGCCGTTTGTTCGGCGTACGGGAAATGACGGCGAAAGCAATAGCGGCAATGCACCGCGCAACTGCCGGTAGCAACCAGCAAGGCACGGCCCTGGTACTTGTGCAACACGCCGTTGGTAGCGCTTGCCGGCAGGTCGCCCACGGCATCGAGGACGAAACCGGGAACGGCAAAGGTTTCCTCGACCAATGGCAGCACCTGCCGCAGCAGCGGGTCGCCCGGGTCGCCACGACGCATGCGCGCGACGAAGCCCTGTGGCACACGCAGCGCGAACTGCGCGGTTGCTTCGCGGCTGACCCGGTGCGACAGGTGGCCCAGTTCGAGCAGTTCGAGCAGGGTGTGCGGGTCGCGGATGGCGTCGCGCCAGAGTGCCTGCCAGCGCAGCGGCTGCGCTGGATGGGTGTTAGCGGGTATCATGTCAGGTTTAGGTCAGTGGCCGGATTGCCGGCTGCGGTTCCCATTCTAAGCGCTCAGGAGATTGCAATGGCCAGTTATGGCATGAACGATGTGAAGAACGGTGCCAAGATCATCGTTGACGGCCATCCGTGCGTGATCATCGACACCGATTTCATCAAACCGGGGAAAGGGCAGGCGTTTACCCGGGTCAAATATCGCAACATCAAGACTGGGCGCGTGGTCGAGATGACCATGAAATCCACCGATACCGTCGACGCTGCCGATGTGGTCGACACCGACATGCAATTTCTTTACGCCGATGGCGAGTTCTGGCATTTCATGCAGCAAGAAACGTTCGAACAGGTACAGGCCGAAAAGACCGCTGTCGGCGACGCCTGGCAGTGGCTCAAGGGTGAGGAGGACTGCGTGGTGACCTTGTGGAACGGTGCACCAATTGCGATCCAGCCACCCAATTTCGTCGAACTCAAGATCGTCGAGACCGACCCGGGCGTGCGTGGCGATACCTCCGGCGGCGGCGGCAAACCGGCCAAGCTGGAAACCGGGGCGGTGGTGCGGGTGCCGCTATTCGTCGGCCAGGAAGAAATCATCAAGGTCGATACCCGCTCTGGCGAATACGTCAGCCGGGTCAAGTGACGTTTCGGCCCTCGCGTGCAAGCGCGGCTGTGCCGTAACATCCAGAGCATTGGCATCCGCAAAGAACGCAAAGAACGCAAAAAAGGTCATTGCTTTTGCTTTCCTTTGCGTCTGTTGCGCAACCTGCGGACCGCTTGTCGCCTCTGCTGTACGTGAGGTCATGGCAAAGCACGAAAGGTTGCTTTGAACCGGCTTTCCCTCGCTACGATCGGTCAAGTTCGACAGGCTCCTGAACCTATGACGCCAATTTCCGCTCCCGAGTCCTGTGACCTGCTGATCGATGCCGGTTGGGTGGTGCCGGTGACGCCGACCGGGCAGGTGCTTGACGATCACAGTGTTGCCGTGCGAAACGGCAAGATCATCGCGCTGCTGCCACGCGCGCAGGCACATGCGCGGTTCACGGCCAGCGAGTGCGTTTCGCGGCCGACGGCGGTGTTGCTGCCGGGGTTGATCAACGCGCACGCACACAGTCCGATGACCCTGATGCGTGGCGTCGCCGATGACCTGCCGCTGATGCGTTGGCTCAGCGAGCACATCTGGCCGATCGAGGGCGCCATCATGGGCCCGGACTACTGCGCGGCCGGGGTGGAATTGGCGGTGGCGGAAATGCTGCGCGGCGGCACCACCTGCGTCAGCGAAAACTATTTCTTCCCGGATGTGTGCGCCGCCACCTATCGGCGCCTGGGCTTTCGCGCGTTGGTCGGGCTTCCGGTCATCGATTTTCCAACCGCATGGGCGAAATCGCAGGATGAGTACTTCGACAAGGCACTGGAAGTGCACGACCTGTGGCGCAGCGACGCGCTGGTGCGTACCAGCTTCGTGCCGCACGCACCGTACACCGTCAATGATGCTGGGCTGGAACGGGTGCGCATGCTGGCTGATCAGTTGGATATTCCGGTGCATATCCACGTCCATGAGACCGCGCAGGAAGTCAGCGAGGCGATGGCAGTGCACGGCATGCGCCAGATCGCGCGGCTGGATCGGCTGGGTCTGGTCAACAGTCAGTTGATCGCGGTCCACATGACGCAGCTCAGCGACGCCGAAATCGCGCTTTGTGCCGAACGTGGTGTGAGCGTGGTGCATTGCCCGGAATCGAACCTCAAACTGGCGTCGGGCTTTTGCCCGGTCGAGCGCTTGCGCCGTGCCGGCGTGCGGCTTGCGCTCGGCACCGACGGTGCGGCCAGCAACAATGATCTGGACATGTTCGGTGAGATGCGCACCGCGGCGCTGCTGGCCAAGGGTGTCGCCGGCGATGCCACCGCGCTGGATGCACCGCAGGCGCTGCACATGGCGACGCTGGGCGGTGCCGAGGCGCTGGGTTTTGCCGACCGGGTCGGTTCGATCGAGGTCGGCAAGGAAGCGGATTTGATCTGCGTCGAGATGGATACCATCGAAACCGTGCCGATGTTCGAGGTGATCTCGCAGTTGGTGTATTGCACCGGCCGACACCAGGTTTGCGACGTGTGGATACGCGGCGAGCGGCGGCTTCGCGCGCGCGAGCTGTGCGGCATCGATGCCGACGCGGTGCGTGCCACTGCGCGGCAGTGGCAGGCGCGCATTGTCGCAGTGCAACCGTGATTGGGGCTTTTGCACTGCATCTTGCGGGTCGGGATTTGCCCGCGGTGTCAGGCAACCGCTGATTCCATCAGAGGTTACTTGGCCATATGAATCATGTCATGAATCGTTGATGACGGTGCAGCCATACCTGTGCGGTTCTTTCGGCATACCCATGTGCTCTGGCCGAGACGCCGGGAACGCCAAGGAAAGAAAAAGATGGTCGACCACCAAATCGGAAGGCTGGTTTTTGACGTATCGTATCGATGATTGTCACTCGCTTTTGCGCATGGGCTGATTGCTTCCTTGGTGCTCTTGGCGTCTTGGCGCGAGTACATGCCCCTTTGCCCACATCGCTGACGAGTAGTGAATGAACGAATCACTGACAGCAAACGGTCGAGGAGTGTGAAATGAGGGCATCGCCAGACAACGCCCATCCGTCGGAACTTGCGCATTTCGGTGCATTGGCGAGTCGGTGGTGGGGCAAGGCGGTGCGTTTGCGAGTGTCCAGTGGACGCTCGCGCACCGCCGCGCGCACGGCCAGGGATGGCCGGGCCGGCGCAGCGCGCCATGGACGGCTCGCAGCGACAGCAAACGGTCGAGGAGTGTGAAATGAGGGCATCGCCAGACAACGCCCATCCGTCGGAACTTGCGCATTTCGGTGCATTGGCGAGTCGGTGGTGGGACCCCCAAGGCCCACAAAAAGCCCTGCACGTGCTCAATCCGGTGCGTTTGGCCTATGTTGCACAGCAGATGCCGCTGGTCGGTAAACAGGTCCTCGACGTCGGCTGTGGCGCCGGGTTGCTTGCTGAAGCGCTGGCCGCAGCCGGAGCCAAGGTAACGGCGCTTGATCTGGCACCCGAATTGATCGAGGTTGCGCAATTGCACCTGCTGGAAAGTGCGCTGCACGTGGATTATCGACTGGCCTCGATTGCTCAGGTTGCGGCCGCGCAGCCGGCGCATTTTGACGTGGTGACCTGCATGGAGCTGCTCGAACACGTGCCCGACCCGCAAGCGTTGATCGCGGACTGCGTGCGTGTGCTGGCACCGGGTGGCCGCTTGATCATATCCACACTCAATCGCAATCCAGCGTCGTTTGCGTTGGCGATCGTCGGTGCCGAATATCTCAGTGGGCTGGTTGCACGTGGTACCCATCACTATGCGCAATTCATCCGCCCAGCCGAGCTGGCCGCTTGGCTGCGCGCGGCAGGGCTGGTTCTGGATGATGTGCGTGGGCTTTACTACAATCCGCTCAATCACAGCGCCCGCCTTGGCCGCTCACCGGCGGTCAACTACATCGCCAGCGCGCGGCGTGAGCAATGACGCGCCCCAACTGCGCTGCCGTGCTGTTTGATCTGGATGGCACGTTGATTGACAGTGCGCCGGATTTGATGGCAGCAATGAATTGCTTGTTGGCGCGCGAGGGGCGCGCAGCGGTTGATGCGGTGGCGTTTCGGGCTGCGGTTTCCAAGGGCGGACACGCGATGGTGGCGGTTGCCTTTGCCGATCTCGATGGCGCAGCGCAAGCGCAGCGGCTGTCCGGATTCATCGAACGCTATGCAGCGCACATTGCCGAGCACAGCCGCGCCTTTGCCGGGATCACCGAAGTGCTTGCCGCGCTCGAGGCGGCATGCGTGCCGTGGGCGGTGGTCAGCAACAAGGCCGAAGCGATGGTGCGTGCGCTGCTGGCAGCGATGCCGTGGGCGGCTGCTTGTGCAACGGTGGTGGGCGGCGACACACTGCCGGTGAAAAAGCCCGACCCCGCCCCGTTGCGGCTGGCCTGCGCGGCGTTGGGTGTTGCCCCCGACGCCTGTGTCTACGTCGGTGATGATGAGCGCGATGTGCTGGCCGCGCGTGCCTGCGGCATGAAGGCGGTGGCCGCGCTGTGGGGCTATCGTGGCGCCGACGAGCGGCCGCAGGCGTGGGGCGCCGATGCGCTCGTCGCCACACCAACGGATCTGCTCGCGGTGGGCATTCTCGACCGGAAAATTGCCGATGCCGGCTGACTCGGCGGCCAGCGCGGGATTTGTCGACCAGTGGCTGCAACGCGAGCCTGCCTTCGTGCAAGCGAGCCTGTTTGTCGCGCGCGATCAGCGCTCGTTGTTTGCCCATTGGGGCGCCTTGCTGTTCTGCCTGCGTGAAGCGGCGTTCGAATTGAGCGATCCGACACTGCGATTGGCCAAGTCGAGTTGGTGGGCGCAGGAGCTGCTCGCCATCGGCGAGGCGCAGGCGCGGCACCCGCTGACCCAGGTGTTGATGACGCATCCTGATGCACCGTGGGCTGAACTGTCGGCAGCGTTGCTGCAGGCGGCGGGCAATGGCGATCCATCGCCGCACGATGCCTGCGATGCGCTGGTGCAGATGCAATCGCTGGCCGCGGCGATGGTCGGCGTCGAGGTGGCTTTGCTCGGCGGTGTGGCCAGTACCAGTGCAACCCGGCTGGCGGCGATTCACTTGCTGACACAGCGCTTGCGGGTCGGCCAATCTGCCGACGATGCCGGCCGCGTGCCATTGCAGCAGTTGGCGCGGCATCAAGTGTCGCGCAGCGCCATCCGTGCGGGCAAAGCGGCGGCTGCAGTGGCCGCTCATGCCCATGAGTTGCGGCTGTTGGCACCTGCGGACAGTGCGGCGGCACCGTTGTTCCGGCGCCTGCAATGGGTGCTGGATCGCGATTTTCTGGGGTGTCTGGCGGCCGGCAAGGCACCGCAACGCAAGCCCGGCATGCGCAGTCTGTGGCAGCTTTGGTGCGCCGCGCGCGGCACCCGGTAGCGATGCAACAGCATGTTTCATCCGGCTTGCATACGCCTGCCGGCTGCGGCCGGTACAATAGCCCACAGCAAGGGTCGCCGAGCGGCCATCGCCGCAGCGCATGCCGGCATGACGCCGACGCCGTGGGCGTCGCCCGCCATTGACGCGGCATACACTGGTGTGGCGATACGCTGCAACCCGAATCGTCGAGGAGAGATGCCACGTGGCTCCGATCAACCCTGAAAATACCGCGCGCCAAATGCCGGATATCGCCAGCGAGGCCCGGCCCGGTATTGCCGGCCACCTCGACTGGGTCGGCATGGGCGAAATCGAGGCGCCGATTACCTTGGCGACCGCCCACGATGCGGTGGTCACCAGCGTCGCCCGGGTCAATGCGTTCGTCAACCTGCGCCGCCCCGATGTGCGCGGTATCCACATGTCGCGTTTGTATCTGCATGTCGATCGTTGCCTGACGGCCGATGCGTTGAGCCCTACTGGCGTGCGCCACTTGCTCAAGGAGTTCCTCGCCTCACATGGCGATCTCTCCGATCGCGCGATGGTGCAGATTCGTTTTGACTACCTGCTGCGACGGGCCGCGCTGGTCAGCGACAACAGCGGCTGGAAGTCCTACCCGATTGTCATCACCGGGGTGATGGATCGTGGCCAATTTACCCTTGAGTTGTCATTTTCGGTGGCGTATTCGAGCACCTGCCCGTGCTCGGCAGCATTGGCGCGGCAACTGATCCAGGAGCGTTTCCGCAAGGATTTTGCCGCTGGCGCGGCACTGAACTTTGACGCGGTTGTGGCTTGGCTCGGTACCGAGGAGGGCATTTGTGCCACCCCGCACAGCCAGCGCAGTTGCGCCGAAGTAAAGGTCCGCCTGCTGCCATCGTTCCAGAGTTTTCCGATTGCCGATCTGATCGATTGCATCGAAGGTGCGCTCAAGACGCCGGTGCAGGCGGCGGTAAAACGTGAGGACGAGCAGGCATTCGCGTTGCTCAATGGTGCCAACCTGATGTTTTGCGAGGATGCAGCGCGGCGCATGCAGGCCGCGCTGGATGGCGACGAGCGCGTGGTCGATTTTTGGCTGCGCGCGTCGCATTTCGAAAGCCTGCATCCGCACAACGCGGTTGCGGTGGCGAGCAAGGGCGTGCCCGGCGGATTCTCGGCGGCGCAAGTCTAGCAGCCTGCCGGGCGTGACGCTGATCTACTGCGGAAAAGCCGAGAGGGGTCAGATTTCCCGCTCCCTACGCTGAAGAGCCCTGCTGAAACCGCAAAAGAGCGAAAAATCCACCTCAAACCGGCTTTCCCTCGCTACGATCGGTCAAGTCCGACAGGCTGCCAGCAGCTCCAGACGTACCCACCTTGAGCCGGCCTGCACCAGGCGCCAAAGCGGCGAAGTCGACAGCCCACCAGCATCACCAACAGCTGCCACGGCGTACGCATCACGGCGCCAACTCACCGCGGCGGTAGCGCCGCCGGGTCGAGGCGTACGTCAAACCAGTTCAGCCCCCAATGCAGGTGCGGCCCCGTGGCGCGGCCGGTAGCGCCAACCGCGCCAATCACGTCACCCTGATTTATCCGCTGCCCGACCTGCACGTCCAGCCGGCTCAGGTGCAGAAAACTGGAATTGATGCCGTGACCGTGATCGATCAGCACGGTGCCGCCGGTGAGATAGAGGTCGGCGTCGGCAAAGATCACCCGCCCCGCCGCTGGTGCTTTCACCGCCTCGCCGCGAGCGGCCGCGATATCCACGCCCGAATGTGGTGCTCGTGGTTCGCCGTTGTAGATGCGTTGGCTGCCAAACTGGCCGCTGATACGGCCGCTCAACGGCCAGATGAAGCCGTTGGCGAAGTCGTTCAGGTCGCTGTCGAGCAGGCGTGTTGCCGCCACGCGTGCCTGTTCGCGGGCAATGCGCGCGGCAACCTTTGGTGGTGGGCTGACCGTGGCCTGCGGTACGCCGTTGACGTGCTCGACCGGCCAGTTGCGGGCCTGAATCGGCAGCGTCACCCGGCATGGCGCGGTGAGGGCGGAGCGAACCTCGATGGTCACTGGCGCACGGGCATCGCGACCGACACCAAAGGCGAACCAGCCATCGAGCGACACGCGCAGCGGGCGGCCATCGAGCTCGACACGATTGCCGACAGCAGTTTGCTGGATCACCATATCCCCCTGCCTGAGCAGGTCAATGCCGATACAGCGTTCGCTAGCGTTGGCGATGCCCGCGACAGTCAACGCCGCCGCCATGGCAAGCCGGTACGAAGTCATGCTTCGGGCCTTGTGGGGGGAGTGTGGTGTTCGGGTACCGGGTCGTATCCGCCGTCGCTCAACGGGTGGCAGCGGCATATGCGCTTGAACCCCAGCCAACTGCCGTGCGCGAAACCGAAGCGATCGATGGCTTCGGACGTGTACTGTGAGCAACTGGGGTAAAACCGGCAACGCTGACCCAGCAGTGGGCTGATCAGCCGGCGATAAAGCCGCAACAAGGCGAGAGAAAGTGTCTTCATCTGCGGGTAGTGTGGCAGCTTTGGTGAATATGAGTGTCGCCGCGCGCGACCAAGCGCAACAGGTTGGATGCGCGATGCCGTGAAAAGGGTGTCGTGAAAAGGGTTGCCGCGCGCGTGTGACTAGGCTATAACACGCGACCTCATGCATTCAAACCGGAGTACGGTGGCGACATGGGCGCGATGCCGGTTCAGATCAAAAGGCGTTCGCGACAGGCTTGCCGGCGCTCCATGGCGAGGTTCACGCGCTGCGCGGGTTGACGCCTGCAGCGCGTTGCGGCGGTAATGGACAAGTGGGTAGATGAGGATTTGGTGCACCGCGCACGCAGTAATCGGGTTGCGTCGCAGGTTGCAAGGGATTTCCGCAAGTTTTTCCTGATGACCGGGGCAGATGGCAGGCTTATGATGGCCGCTGGTTTGCAACGCCCATATCGATCCAGAACACAGGATGCTTATAACGTGGCTGCGAAAAAAGTGAAGAAGGCCGCCCAGCCGGCCAAAACGGTGAAATCATCCAAGACTGCGAAGGTGGTCAAGGCTGCCGTCAAACCGGCGTCGGCGAAGCCGGCCAAAAAGACGCTGGCCAAGGCCAAGCCGGGGGCGTTGAAACAAGTTGCCAATGCACTGGTGAAGGCACTCAAACCCGCCGCCAAGGCGAGCAAACCCGCGGCCAAGGCGAGCAAACCCGCGGCCAAGGCGAGCAAACCCGCGGCCAAGGCGAGCAAACCCGCCGCCAAGGCGAGCAAACCCGCCGCCAAGGCGAGCACGCCCGCCGCCAAGGCGAGCACGCCCGCCGCCAAGGCGAGCACGCCCGCCGCCAAGGCGAGCACGCCACCGGCAAGGGTCAATACAAAATCGCCAACCCAGGTGTCGGCGCCGGCTGAAGCTGGTGGCCACCCTCCGCAAGCAGGAAAATCCGTAGTGAGCAAGACGATCAGCGCAGTGGCAAAACGAGCCGTTCCGAGGCGATCCGGCACAGTGGGTGTCGCGTCGCCACCGGGGGCGATAAAGCCAACCCCGGGGAAAGGCAAAGTGGTGCCAAAGTACAAGACCGATGCGTCCGGCAGAGCCATCGTGCCGGCCGGCTACCGCCCGGGCGTCGACGAGGAATACATGAATCCGCTGCACCTGGAGTATTTCCGCAATCGCCTGCTGCAGTGGCGCGAGGATCTGGTTGAGGAATCCAAGCAGACCATCGAGAACCTGCGTGAAGAAGTGCGCGATGTCGGCGATGAAGCCGAGCGCGCAACCCGCGAGACCGAGAACTCGCTGGAACTGCGCACCCGTGATCGCTATCGCAAGCTGATCGGCAAGATCGACGAGGCGCTCAAGCGCGTCGATGATGGCAGTTACGGCTGGTGTGCCGATACCGGTGAGGAGATCGGTCTGGAACGCCTCGACGCGCGCCTCACCGCCGAGCGCACCATCGATGCGCAGGAGCGTTGGGAGCATCGACAGCGACAGATGGGAGATTGACCTGTCGCTGGCAAATCAACAGCGAAAAGCCCCGTTTTGCGGGGCTTTTTGTTTGCCGCGGCACGGCGAGTCCGTTATTCGTCCCGCTTCATGGCGTGATCGGCGCCCAGTCCTCCAGACCGTAACGGACGAGCAGTTTGGCGAGCTCACCCGATGCCCGCGCCTGCTCCAAGGTGCTGTCGAATGCGGCAATCAACTTGCCGCCGCGCTCGTTGGGTGTGCAGGCGACAAACAGGTCGTCGGCTTCGGTGAGGTTGCTGGAAATCGGAATCACCCGAGCACTCAAACCCATTTCCTTTAGGCTGGCGGCGGCGACGTTTTCATCTTCGATCAGAACATCGATCTTCTTGGTCACCAGTTTCATCACCAACAACGGAAAGGCGCGGCGGCTGGCCTCGACGCGGCTGACTTGCGCACCATCGTCGGCCAGCACGGCATCAATCGCATCGCCATAGGAATAATCCTGTACCACGCCGATGCGCAGGGGTTTGAGATCAGCGACACCATTGAGCGAAATGGCCTGGCCATCGCGATCATGCGCGACATCGCGATGGCTGGGCAATGGCGCGCTGCCGATGGCGCTGGTCACTTCATCAAGTACATCGGCATCCCCGGCGCGGCCATACACCACGTTCTGACTGCTGCCCCACGGTGTGCGGGTACGCAGATGATCCGGGGCATCGCTTGCAATCGCCCCCACCACGCAGTCGACGGTACCCGATAGCGAACGTTGCAGCGCCAGTTCCCAGTCCATCAGGCGGTAGTCGACGGTATCGCCGCGGCTCGCCGCCGCCAGCCGCAGCAAGTCGATCATGTAGCCTTCCTGGGGACTGCCCGGTTCGCCGTTGTACGGAAACCAGTAATCGCTGCGAACGGTGATGGTGTCGGCACGAGCTGCTGTGCCGAGTGTCAGCGCGAGCAGGGTGGCGACTAGTGATGCATGATGTGGCAAAAACAGTTTGTGTTGTGGCATGGTTCCCCCGGGATGGCTGCCTTGGCGCAGTCATCATGTCGTGATGCCACGCTCCTTGTGGACAGGCAGGTTGCGGTAGCAACCTGAAGGTGGTGGAGCAGTCATTTTCCCGCCAGCAACCGACCGTTCCGGTAATGGCAAAGTTCCATGGACGAGGTCTTGGCAATTGTGATCGCTCGCGACAGGGTAACCATAATTTATCGACGATGGGAGGGCTGACCATGCATGGTTGGCCCGCACTGCGCATGCACGACGCATGGGGTACTGCTTGCGCGGTACTACGGGTGCCGCGTTGACCTACAGCGACCGATTTTCCGGCCGGCTTGCGGCATGGCTGTCGATGGTGGGTGTCGCCATCGGGCTGGGTAATGTCTGGCGCTTTCCGTACATGATGGGGCAGCATGGTGGCAGCGCTTTTTTACTGGTTTATGCAGCGCTGACCGTGTTGTTGGCGATGCCGGTACTGGCCGCGGAGTGGGCACTTGGCCGCGCCTTGCGGGTTGGCCCGGTGCCGGGTTTTCGCGCGGCGTTTGGCCGCCGTGCCGGCTTGCTCATCGGCAGCGTGCTGGTGGTAGCGATCGTGATTGCCGACTCGTATTACATCGTGATTATCGCCAACATCGTTTTTACCGCACTATATGGGCTGGGCAAAGGCTTCGGCCCCCACGCCGACGCCGGACTGACGGCGGGCCTTGGCAATGGCGGCGTGCAGTATGGGTTGGCCGTGCTGGTGCTGGCGGCGGCTTGCTGGGTGATGGCGCGGGGTGTGCGCGAGGGGATCGAGCGCATCAGCCGCTGGTTTGTGCCGGCATTTGGCGTGGTGGTGCTGTATCTTGTGGTCAATGCGCTGTTGCTCGCTGGCGTCGGCAACAAGTTGCTGGTTTTTCTGCGCCCGGACTTTGCGTTGCTGAGCGCCACCGACGTGTTTGCCGCGATGGGCCAGGCGGTGTTCTCGTTGGGCGTCGGCGGCACCATCATGCTGGTTTATGGGGGCTATCTTGAGCGCGATACACCAATTGTTTCGACCGCACTGCTGACCGCGCTCGGCGATATGTCGGGCGCACTGCTGGCTGCCTTGTTCATCGTGCCCAGCGTGTTGTATTTCGGGCTGGACATGGCGGCCGGTCCGGGTCTGGTATTTTCGACCTTGCCCAAGCTGTTTGCGCTGATGCCGGGTGGGCGCTGGCTGGGTGTGGCATTTCTTGCCGCGTTCGTGCTGATGGCATTCCTGTCGGCGCTGGCGGCGCTGGAAGTGGGTCTGGTCGGCTTGCGCGATATGGTCGGCGGGCGCTGGTCACGCCGGCGCATGGCGCTGATCCTATTTGCGCTCGAAGCGGTGTTGATGCTGCCCAGCGCGCTGTGGCCGTCGATCATCGGCACCCTGGATCTGCTGTTTGGCTCGGGCATGCAAACCGCAGGCGCGCTGGCGGCGGTGTTGGCATTGGGCTGGAGTGCGAGCCGCAAGCAGGCGATGGCAGAATTGTTCACCGCACCAGTCGACCGCTGGCAGGTCGGCTTTGTATTCTGGTTACGCTGGGTGGTGCCTGCCGCGCTGTTGGTCATCGCGCTGCTGTTCGTGCGTGAGCAGCTTCCGGTGGTGTAATGTTTCCGGGTTGTGCCAGCGCTGGCGGGCACGAAACACGAGACGAGGGACACTTGCATCATGTCAGACACACAGGATCACGGCATCAACGCTCTCAATCGCGACTTCAGTCAGTTCGATCAGGTCAACAAGCCGCAGACCTATCGCTTGTCGGAGGCCGCGCAAGGCGAGGCCTTTGATGAGGACTTTGTCATTCGAACCTGTGATCTGGCGGATTTTTTCCATGGTGGGGATGCCGGCAAGCAGCGTTTCGCGCAATCGCTTGGCGCTGCGATGCAAGAGATCGGATTTGCGATTCTGGTGGGCCATGGCGTGCCGCCGTCGCTTTACGCGCGCGCCGAACAGGCCTGTTGCCGGTTGTTCGAAACCGTGCCGATGACCGAGCGCACGCGGTATCTGGCGAAGCGTCAGGGTTCGGTCAATCAGGGCTATTTCCCGATCCGGGAAACCACGATCATTCATCCGGATCTGGTCGAGGGCTGGGTGTTTTGCCGGCGCGCGTTCGATCTGGATCACAACGACCTGAATCAGAAACGGGATTTCGATGCCGGTGAATTCTGGCCGCGGCCCGACTACGAACCGATTTTCCGGGCGTTGGTGCAGGCGCAGGAGCCGTTGATCGCACCGATCATGCAAAGCATCCTGCGCTATCTGGGCTGCGATCCGCACCTGTACGACCGCCGTCTGGCGGCGACCAATTTCGGGTTCCGGCTCAACTATTACCCGCCGCCTGGGCTGTGCGAGGCGCTGCCGGCCGGCGGCCGGATGCTCGGCCACGAGGATGTCGATCTGTTCACCCTGCTGCCGGCGCCGGCAGTGGAAGGCTTGCAGGTGCTCAACCGGCGCAACATGAAGTGGATACGGCTCGCCGCGCCGCCAGGCAGCATCATCCTCAACACCGGCGATTACATGCAGCGCATCAGCAATGACCGCTTGCCGTCCACCACCCATCGGGTGAGCCAGCCGCGCGACCCGGCGGCGCGGCGGCAACCACGCATCTCATTGCCGATGGCGATCTATGTCTGGGAGGATGAGATCCTCGAAGTGCTGCCGGGTTTGGGTGAGCCCAAATACCCGCCGGTATCGGCGCTCACCTTTCACACCCACACCACCGCCAAGTATTACGGCGCGGATTATGCAGTGACCGGTTGATCCCGACACTGCAATCGCGTTACAGCGCGTCCCAACCCGGGCGTGGTGCAAAGCGTGGCCCGTGTCGCTGCGCCAGTTGCTCGAGCCTGGCCTTGAGTTGGGCCGGGCCGGCGGCACGGGCATGGCTGATCGGACCGCCTCGGAACGGTGCAAAGCCGGTACCGAAGATCACCCCGGCATCAAGCAGGTCGGCATCGGCGACCACGCCCTCGTGCAGACAGGCCACCGCCTCGTTGATGAACGGCAAAATCAGGCGGTCTTCGAGGTCTTCGGGAGCCTTGTAGTCGCTCGGTACTTCGGGCTTTTTGGCGCGGCCGTTTTCCCAGGTGTAAAACCCTTGCCCGTCCTTGCGCCCGCGCTTGCCGGCTTGCAGCAGCGAATCCAGCCCATCCGGGATGCTCAGGCCGAGGAACGGCGTCAGCACCTTGGCCACCGACGCGGCGACGTCCAGGCCCACGGTGTCGGCCAGTTCGATCGGCCCCATCGGCATGCCGAACGTGACCGCGGCGCGGTCGATCACCGGGCCGGGAATGCCTTCGCCGTAGCAGGTGATGGCTTCGAGCATGTACGGGAACAGCACGCGGTTGACCAGGAACCCCGGGCTGCCCGCCACCGGCACCGGCAGTTTGTCGATGGCGCGACAGAATGCGGCCAGACGGCGTTCGGTTTCCGCGTCCAGGCCATCGTGACGCACGATTTCGACCAACGGCATCATCGCCACCGGGTTGAAGTAGTGCAGCCCGGCGAAACGCGCCGGGTGCGTGATACCCGCGCGCAGATCGGTCAACGGGATCGAACTGGTGTTGCTGGTGAGGATCGCGTCGGGCTTGAGGGTTTCCTCAACCGTGGCGAACAGTGCCTTTTTGGCGTCGAGGTTTTCGAAGATGGCCTCGATCACCAGGTCCGCCGAGGTCACACCCTCGCCGCTTACATCCGCGCGCAGGCGCGCCATCGCAGCTTGGCGCTGGTCGTCGCGTTTCAGCTTTTTCTCGAACAGGCCGCGCGCCCGCGTCAGCGCCGGCTCGATGTATTTTTGCTCGCGATCCTGCAAGGTGACAGCAAAGCCCTTGAGCGCACACCAGGCGGCGATGTCGCCGCCCATCACGCCGGCACCGACCACATGCACATGCTTGATGCCGTGGTCTTTGCCGCCAAGGCTCTTGAGCCGTTCTTGCAGGAAGAAAATGCGCACCAGATTGCGCGCGGTGGGGGTCTGCGCCAGCTTGACCACGCTGCGTGCCTCGGCGTTCAGCCGCGCCTGCACCGAGCCGCCGGAACGGCGCCAGGTTTCGATCAATGCAAACGGTGCCGGATAGTGCGCCTTGCGTGCCTTGCGTGCCACCTGTTTGACCAGGATCGGTGCCAGAATCTGGCGCGCCAGCCACGTGTTGGTCGCCCACGCCAGCGCGCGTTGCTTGAGTGGTCGGGAATGTCCGCGTTTGGCCAATTCAATGGCGGCGTCCAGCAACAACGCCGGCTCGCTGACTTTATCGACCAGCCCGATCAAGCGCGCGGCGTTGGCCGATAGCGCCCGCCCGGTCAGCATCATGTCCATCGCCGCTGGCGCGCCTACCAGCCGCGGCAGACGTACGCTGCCACCCCATCCCGGGTAAATACCGAGCTTCACCTCCGGCAGCCCGATTCGGGTTTGCTCGGCATTGCTGGCGATGCGGTAACGGCAAGCCAGCGCCAATTCGGTGCCGCCGCCCATGCAGTGGCCATGAATCGCCGCGACGCTCGGGCAGGGCAATTCAGCCAGGCGTTGATAGACCGCTTGGCCGCGTGCAATGGCATCGGCGGTGGTGCCGTTGGCATCGAAGGTTTGAAACTCGTGGATGTCGGCGCCTGGGACAAAGCCCGCTGCTTTGCCCGATTGGATCACCAGTGCACTGGGCTTGGTGATGGCGATCCGCTCGACCGCCTGTCCCAGTTCATCGAGAACCGCCTGCGACAGGGCGTTGACGCTGTTGTCGGCACGATCCAGGGTCAGTACGACGACCCCATCGGGCCGAATCTGGCTGTGCCAATGTTGGAAGCGAAGGCCGTCGAACATGGGGGATTTCCGCTTTGAGTGATGAACACCGTATCATCCGGCGCAGGCACCGGCAGGTCAATGCCGGACGATAGGTACGGTCCAGTGAACTTTTTGCACTGATCGAGAGTCTTCAGCAGCGACCTGTAGCGATTCGCCCAGGTTGCGCCGACAGGGAGTAACGGCCCGAATGGCCGATAACGAAGTGGATCAGGCGCTGGTTTTACGCGTGCAACAAGGCGACAAGGCCGCCTTCGATCTGTTGGTGCGCAAGTACCAGTACAAGATTGGCGGCCTGATTTCCCGTTACATCGCGGACTGGAGCGAGTGTCAGGATGTTGCCCAGGAGACGTTCATTCGTGCCTATCGAGCACTGGCGAACTTTCGTGGCGACAGTCAGTTTTACACATGGCTGTACAAGATTGCAGTGAATACGGCAAAAAACCATCTGGTCGCGCAGAAACGACGCCCACCCAGTGAGGACATCGACGCAGCCGATGCAGTGCAGTACCAGTCGGGTGATCGCCTGCGCAACACCGACACGCCGGAGCACGAGTTGTTGCGTCAGGAAATCGAAAAAACCGTCACCGACACGGTTGATAAATTGCCCGATGAACTGCGTACCGCGATCAGTTTGCGCGAAGTGGATGGTTTGAGTTACGAGGAAATTGCGGAAGCGATGGATTGCCCGATCGGTACGGTTCGGTCGCGGATTTTCCGGGCGCGCGAAGCGATCGATGTGCAGTTGCGGCCACTTTTGGACGACAAGCGAGAACGATCATGAGCCAACACGACAAGAGCAACCCATTGGCGGCGTTGTCCAGCCTTTTCGATGGCGAACTGGCCGCCGACGAATCGAAGTTCCTGCTGCGGCGGGTCAGTGCGGATCGCAATCTGGCCGACACCTGGAGCCGCTGGAGTTTGGCTGCGGTGGCGATGCGACGGCAGACATCGCTGCCGATGGCGGCCGATTTTGCGCAGCGGGTAGCCAACGCTGTGGCCGCCGAGCCACCGCTGAAACGGTCTGCCACCGCCGCTTCCCGGCCGCTGTTGCGCTGGGCTGGCGGGCTGGCGGTAGCGGCGAGTACGGCGCTGCTCGCGTTACTGGTGATGACGCCCGATCAGATTGGTGCAGGGCAGGGCGATTTGGCGCAACATCCGGGCTCGGTCGCGCAGGTGGCGCCATCGGATTTGCGTGAATCGGATCTGCGTCCCCAGTTTGCGCCGGCTGACAGCGTGGCGGCATCGGCGCTGTCCACGGTGTTGCAGTTCGGTGCCGAGCGCGATGGCCTGAGCCCGGAGTTGCAGGACTACATGATCCGGCACAACGCCATGTTGCGTGAAGCCGGCATCGGCGGTTTTGTGCCGTATGTCGATGTCATCGCCCATCCGAAAGCCGAGGCACAGACGGCGTCGTTGCAGCAGGATGCGCCGCAATGAAACAGTGGCTGCTCGGGTTGCCGCTGGCATTGAGTGTCGCTGGCGTTGCCTGGGCGACTGATGCGGATCAGTGGCTGACGCGGATGGCCGGTGCGCTGGCGCAAACCGATTATCAGGGCACTCTAGTCTACCTTGATGGCAGCCGCATGGAGACGCTGAAGGTCTATCGTTCGGCACGCGATGCGCGCGAGCGACTGGTGGTGTTGACCGGTGCACATCGTGAAATCGTCCGTGATGGCGACACCCTGATCTGTATCGGTGATGGCGATCCCACGGTCGCTTACGAAGGTTCGCCGCTGGCCAAGTGGCAGCAAACCGCCGATGCCGTGCAGGCGGGCCTGCTGGCCGAATACGAGCGGCTGCTGGGCGGCATCGAGCGGGTGGCAGGTTACGACACGCAAGTTATTGTCTTGCAACCGCATGATGCCCTGCGCTATGGCTATCGCCTGTGGCTGGAAATCAACACCGGATTGCCGCTGCGGATCGTGCTGGAAGACGCCGACAACAACGCGCAGCCGCTCGAACAACTGATGTTTACCGAGGTGCAAGTGGGTATCACCCCGGCGGCAGCGGATCTACGGCCATCGATACCCGATTTCAATCGGCACTTCCTGTTGGCTTCTGCCGCCACTGATGCTGTGGACCTGCCCTGGTCGGTGAACGATGTGCCGGCCGGATTCGTGCTGCGCTCGCAGCGGCGCAGTGAAACCGGCGATCATCTGGTATACAGCGATGGTCTTGCCAGTGTCTCGGTGTATATCGAACCCTTGCACGAGCAAGGTGGGCAAACCTCGGCCTCGCGCGCTGGCGCGGTGCATGCGCGTGCGTTTGCGTTGGGCGACCACCGCATTTTCGTGATTGGCAAAGTGCCAGCCGCGACGATCGAGCGATTTGCGCGCGGTGTCACCGCCGATTTGCGCTGAGCCCTCCGATGCAACGACGAGCCCGGGTGTTGTCGGTCGGCGCACAGGTAGTGACGGTGCGTTTGGAAGATAGCGCGTGCGAGGGATGCAGCAGTGGGTGCGGCGGGCGTTGCGATCTGTTCCGCAGCGATGAATGCAACCAGTTCACCTTGGTGTGCCGAGCGCAGGTGGTGCCAGGGCAGCTTGTCATGCTCACGGTTGGCGATCGGCAGTTGCGTACGGCCGCACTGCATGGCTATGGCCGTGCGCTTCTGGGTTTGCTGCTGGGCGCCGCTGCCGGTGCCGCGTTGGCGCACTGGTTGGAGGTGGCCGCCGACCCGCTGGTGCTGATCGGCTTGGTGCTGGGCGTGGCGGCCGCGTTGTGGCACACCCGTTCGCGTGCAGTTAATCCTTTGCTCACACCGATTGCGGCAGACTAGTCACATCTTGTGTCAACACATGGGCTGGCAAAGAACTATGAAAACCGTTACCCAATTTGCGTTTGTTGCGATATTTGTGTTGCTTTCCAAGGTCTCCGGTGCGCAATCGACGTTGCCGGATTTCACCGAACTGGCAGAAAGAGCCAGTGCGGCGGTGGTCTCGATTGAAGCCACCCGCACCGCATCCTCACAGCGGGCCGGCGCCGATGAAGCCGTTGATCCGCAAGACATGCCGGAGTTCTTTCGCCGTTTCTTCGGCCAGCCCGGCATGCCGCCGATGGAGCCGCGTGATCAGGTTTCTTCGGGCTCGGGTTTCCTCATTTCCGGTGACGGCGAGGTGTTGACCAACCATCACGTGATCGATGGTGCCGATGAAGTGGTTGTGCGGCTGCCCGACCGCCGCGAATTCGAAGCCACCGTCATCGGCAGCGATGCGCAGGCCGACATCGCCTTGTTGCGCATCAAGGCCAAGGGATTACCGTATCTAAAGGCGGGGTCGTCCAAGAACCTGCGTCCGGGGCAATGGGTGTTCGCGATCGGTTCGCCGTTTGGTTTTCTCGACAACACGGTGACGGTTGGCGTGGTCAGCGGTGTGGGCCGGCGCAGCATGGATGCCTCGCAGCAGTACACGCCATTCATCCAGACCGACGTGGCGATCAACCGCGGCAATTCCGGTGGTCCGTTGTTGAACACCGATGGCGAGGTGGTTGGTATCAATTCGCAGATATTCTCCAACTCCGGTGGCTACATGGGCGTGAGCTTTGCGATCCCCATCGAAGTTGCGACCAATACCGCCAAACAGTTGCGTGAGAGCGGCCATGTGCGCCGTGGCCAGCTGGGTGTCGCGATCCAGAATGTGGATCGCAAGTTTGCCAAGACGCTCGGCCTGGATCGCAGTGTCGGCGCACTGGTCAGCTCGGTGACCCCGGGCAGTGCGGCCGAAAAGGCCGGGGTGAAGGTTGGCGATGTGATCCTGAGTTTCAATGGCATTGAAATACTGCAATCGTCCGACTTGCCGCCGATGGTGGGCAATACGGCGCCGGCCAGCAAGGTCAAGTTGCGGGTGTTGCGCGACGGCAAGGAGCGCGAGCTGAACGCGGTGCTGGGTGAGGTGCCCAGTGATCAGTCCAGCGCCAGTACCGGCGCTGGTGGCGGCGACAAGGCCAGCGCTGGTGTGCTGGGCTTGGTGGTGCAGACACCGTCGGCCGAAGAGCGCGAGCAGTTGGGTCTTGCCGCCAACGAGGGCGTGCTGATTGCGCGGGTCGTTGGCGATGCCGCGCGGCGGGCGGGCCTGCGCGAAGGCGATGTCATATTGCGGGTCGGTCGCACCGCCGTTGCCAGCGCCAAGGCATTTTCCGACGCGATTGCCGAAGCTGGCG
>Ga0100394_1000205_pt1 | contig 49149 bp, 54 predicted proteins | sample CryGeymeta201518_FD_81549 | JGI IMG/M metagenome (GOLD analysis project Ga0100394, IMG submission 81549) | Groundwater microbial communities from Crystal Geyser aquifers in Utah, USA - Crystal Geyser metaG 2015-18 | ecosystem: Environmental > Aquatic > Deep subsurface > Groundwater | place: USA... | reverse complement strand
TTTTTCTTAGTATAACTAATCTTTCAAGCAACGAATGCTAATACCATCTATCCTTTGGAAGCCATCGAAGTGTATAACATTTTCATTGTGATAGAGACGCATTCCCGAAGCGTATGTAGCCGACTCCACAGTTGAACTCATGAAAAAAACACTCGTTCCTAAATAGTCGTAAATACTTGTGGCACCATGAAAGCCAGCGAGTAATGCTGAGAAGCCACTTGTATTTGTTCCTGATCCGCTTGCTGTTCCTTGTCCTATTGCTTTTAATGCGTTCGAGTTGTTCCCTACGGCAGCAGCTAATGTTTCAAACTCAGAGTTTGTTGGTACGTGCCAACCGCTTGGGCAGATACCTGTTGCGCCTGATGCAGCACTATACGCCATTGCCTCATCCCAATTATATAAACCGCCATAGGTAGTACAATTTGCTATGTTGTTTTCATAACAGTACTTTTCGATAGTTCCGTTATTGCTCGGCTTTGCTGCTACATTTATCATTGTTCCGATATCAAGATTTGCCTTCATCCAGCATTGCGTGCCAATTTGAACGGTATGATATGTCTTTCCTGAATAATCAATTGTTGAAGTACCACAAACAAAAACTGTTGGCGTTGTTGTAAAATATATCTTTGTAATATCCGTTAATTTTACCGAATCTTTTCCGCCGCTAATTTTTTCTATTTGCATCCATGTTTGACTTTGCAGGCTCATTGATAATAGAACCATTAAAAGAACACTTAACTTTTTCATTACAGCACTCCTATTTTAAATAAATCATTTTTTTTGTTATTACAGTATTGTTCCATTGCACCCGATAAAAATAGACACCGCTGGAGACCGTTAATCCGTCTCTGTTTTTACTATCCCAAGTAACGGTGTGTTCGCCCGCTTCCTGCAAAGCAGGAATAATTTCATTGATAATCTCTCCGTTCGCATTAAATATCTTTACCGCAACATTTCCTCTTTCCGGAAGACGGTATGAAATATTCGTTATTGGATTAAATGGGTTTGGGTAATTCTGGTATAGAAAAAATGAGTTTAGTATCTCATTCATTTTTGTAAGTTCTTCTTCACTCACCCCGGTAGCATCTACCCTAAAAGTAATATGTGCAATATCAGACACAAGAATTTTTTTTACAGTTGGACCAATTTCAACAACCATTGTATCTGATTGCGAATAAGTACTTCCTCTTGCAAGAAGAAGTAAGACCAAGAAAAGAAAGAATCGTTTCATGAGCACTCCATTTTTATTGTTAAAGATTTTCGTATCACCATTTTCAAAAAAAATTGTACCAGTCTATGCACACTATTTTATAATCGTAACCCTTACGGAACAACAACACTAACTACATTTGACGGTGTTGGATTAATACCTGTATAATAATATTTTCCGGTTGCGATATCTAAATATCTATTTGAAGGAGAACTCACAGCATATGCTACGACATAAACAATTTGTCCTGCATTAAAACCATTTTTATAAAACCAAGCACCAGTCATAAATCCACTAAAAGTTGTCTGACCATCTGCAAAACCTAGAACATTAGCTTCCACTATATAATCTTTTGGATCAGCTGTCACAGATGAAGTTGTTCCAAAAAATAACATTACACCTATTTGCTTTGGTAAAAGCCCGGTCAAGTTGCCAGCAATGGTTACCTGAGATACTGAAGCGATTGCAGAAAGACCAGTTAACGTGAAAGATGGAATCTTGTAGAGTTGTTCTGAACCATAAAAAACTTGTCCACCTCCGACAAATTGCAGTCCCACTGCTTTTTTTGTTCCATAGTCAGCTTTAGAAAAAGCAATTGTATATGTTCCAGTTGCAAGTCCGGTAAAAATCCAACGCCCATCACTACTGGTTGTGGTTACCATATTTTCTCCTTCAACCGTTACTAAAATTCCGCCATTATCAACCAACCTGTTACCGCTGTTGTCATCATACAAATATACGTAGCCAATTAAATCTCCGGTTAGAATAGGTGCTGATATTCCGTCTTGACCATCTTTCCCTTTAAATTTGTCACATCCGTAAAACATTAGAAGAATAGTTATCGATGATAAAAAAAATATTGCACTGTATTTCATTTTGTACCTCAGTACAGTTTAAAACAAAAAAAGGACGCAACTTTCGTTACATCCTGAACCGGGGTACTGGAATACCCATATACAAAGACATAAGAAAATGCGTCCATCTCTGGACGCAGCTTCTTTGTATGCTCTTGTATATTGAAAATTTCCAGTTTTCGGTTCAGAACAAGCAATAGCTACGTTTAATTATTTTAGTTTACTAAAAAGCTCCTTCCAAAAAATTACATACTGTTAAAAACAAAATGTGCCGCTTGTGGTATAGTAATGGGCACAAAGTAATCCGCAGGAAATAAATAATCCTCACCGGACTCATCTATTATCCGTATTAAATTTTTTTCTTTCGCAGAAGCATCTTCAATAACTTCGTATATTTTTTTAAGTTCAAGCGATGCTTCCATTTCAGAATTTTTAACACAAACTACAAACTGTGTATTCATAATTACCTCAACAATCTTTTAATTTTAAAATCTTTTTGCCCAATCCCATTTGCTTCATACCAATGTATTTCTGCTTTTTCAATCGTTCCATCTTGCAGCCGTACCAAAGCAGTTCCTTTTAGTTTCCTCCATCTGCCTTCACCGTATTTCTTTTTTAACCGTTCAATTTCCCTAATACTATTCTCAACGGCAATAATACCAATTTCTTCAATCTCATTAATTATTTCGAAATACAACTTTACACCTGCTTAGTTTAGTATCCGATAAAAATCTCTCTGTTATTTACAAATATCTTTTCATGAACCACTCTAAACTTAAACAAACCTCCAAGGTTTTCAAAACCTTGGAGGTTTTATATAACTTGTTTTTATTTCAACCTTCGTTTTTTCTTTTCTGCTAACTGCAAATAATTTTCTTCTGTAACAATGCTTTTACCGGTTTCCTTTTCGAGAGCTACCCTGGCATCACCGGCAATTTTTCCCCCTTTCTTTGCGGCGGTTTTATTTTCAACAAAGCCTTTTGCGTCAACCTTTTTTGTTATTTCCGTAGTTGACGCTTCGCCAAGCATAGTGAAGATCAATTCGAGATCGGTCATGTGATCTCTAAGGTTTTCTCCTTTACCCGGTAGCTTTTTTAATTCTTTATATTCGGAAGGAGACAAACCAAAAGTTGCCCTGCTAATTTCTGAAGTGAGGATTGCGAATTCCTTTTGTTCTTTAATTCCGCGTTTATGCCATTGATCAGTTAACTCATCTCTAACTGCAATGCCGCGTAATCTTTTTTCAATCCATTCATCGCTGTACCCTTTGGCTTTATAGATTTCTCTTATTCTTTGAGAAGCAAGTTCGGGATTTTCAATTTCTTCCAACCGTTCGTAACCAACTCTTGCAAGCCAGCGTTTAAATGGCTCTGCTTTGGGAGATGGGATAGATTGAATTATTCTTAACAACCCTTCAACATTTGCAGCTTGCACTTTACGTTTTTTACCATCAGCGGCAATCATTTCAAGGGGGGGACAAATTGTCCCCCAGTTGAAATTTAACTCGGGATCTCTTTTTCTCATCTTTTTGATGTAGTCTTTAGGATTAACAGTATCAGTTAATGCCTCAATAACATCAGCAACAGAGAAATACCATTTTTGTTCTTCTTCGTTCCAATGAGAACGGATTTTTACCGATTCAAAAAGTTTTATGTTGCTCATAAAATTAAGTCTTTCCAAACCTCCGACGTTTGCAAAACGTCGGAGGTTTTTGAGGTTTGCAAAACGTCGGAGGTTTTTGAGGTTTGCAAAACGTCGGAGGTTTTTGTGCTAAAATTCATAACTTGTTTTCACTTTCTTGTCTGTTAAAAACTCAATCATTATTTCTTTAGACTGAAAAAAAGACTTTACATAATTAATATCTGTCAAAGTTCCATCCCTTAAAGAAAGTAAATCTTTTGCGTTGGAAAATTCCCAGTCACTTATGCTTTCTGCTAATCCGGCTTGCACCGGATTTTCAAGAATATATTTAATCACCCACTTAACATAAGCTTCCTCATCAATCTGTTTGCTTTTTGTTTTACTCTCAAATAATGTCCCGCTTCGCACGTATTTTTTATTTACTGATTTTACATACGAATTAAGTAATGATGAAATAAACATTGAAATTGAAAACTCATCCGTTGTTTGTTCAGCAAATAAATGAAAATGATTTGGCATTAAACAATACGCTAATATGTTTATACCGAATTTTGCGCGGTAGTGTTTCATCCTTCGCAAAAAATAAAGATAGTTCTCTCTTTCATAAAAAATAAGAGCTTTGTTTGCACCTCTGTTATAGAGATGATGAAACGTGTTTTTATAATAGTTTCTTTCTTTGTCCATAGTAATTCAAATCCAAACCTCCGAGGTTTGCAAAACCTCGGAGGTTTTAGAGGTTTTTGAACTTACTTCACCGGCGGCACATCCGTTACTGGTGGGGGTGTTCCTTTGCTTTCACTTATTATATACCGTGCTTGCTTTGCGTAATTTTCGGGATAAACATATTTTGCCGCGTTGCAAACATCCTGCATTCTTTGCCATGCAGTATTCAATTTGCCAACACGCTCCTGCGTGAGAACGCCTCTATCTTTTTTAAACGCTTCCTGCTTCTGGTTTGCAACATCAAGCGCCGTTTTGAGAGAAGCAATTTCATCTATCTTTGCCTGCGTAAAACCTTTTGCAATTAACTGTGCAGAGTATTTTACCGCCGTCTTATAAAACTGATTCATAAATTGTATCATCTTATTTTGCGCCTGCCTTGCTTTTTCATAATCATGGTAGCCGAACTCATTAAGAACTGCCGTACTTGCCGGGAAAGCTTTTTCAATATGGTATTTGGAAGATTGGAATATTTTTTTGCTTTCTTCCATCAACCTTGTTACCTCAGTGGTAAGTCCGCTTTGTTGAGTAACCACATTATTATCTTTCGCTTCTTCTTCAGCAGCCGTAATTTCATTCAGCCAATCTGTTTCAAAAGGAGCGCTAAATCTGCCGTCAAAAGCTATAAAATCTGCTTGGTCTTGTACAAAACAGCCTTTGATGGTCTTTTCTAATTCAAGAGCCGCCGCATCACTCATTGCATAAACTCTTTTTGTTTCTTCAGGTTTGGACATATTGATCCTCCGATCCTATTAAGTTAAAGAAATTGAATAATTTATTAGAGCCTTTTATAAAAAAATAGATTTGCCAATGGCAAAAACCATGGTCATTTGCTTTGAAAATGGGATTATTTAGAAAGAAAGTGCTAAAAACCACGTTTTTACCCCTATAAAGTGAATAGTTGATGTTCCTCGCTTGTAAGTTAAGTCTGCTCGCCATATTGCTGATATTGCTCGGTCTATTGCTAAGCCTGCTCGCTGGTTTGCAGACATTGCTCGTCGTATTGCAGACTCTGCTCGCCTTATTGCCAGTGATGCTCGGCACATAGTTGACTCTACTCGGCGTCTTGCAGGTGTTGCTCGCCGTATAGTTGACTCTGCTCGCCGCCGGAAAGTGTCTGCAATCACAAAACAAGCTTTTGCTAAGTTTAGTGATTTTATTGTTAGTGTTGTAAAATTTGTTGTTTGGAAGGAGGAAGCAAAAACTTGTTTCCGCTGGTGTGTAGCTAAAAAGTATTCTATAATAAATTTTGAGTAGTAGATTTTAACTTTTTGCCGGACTATGTCAAATATGTAACTATCTGCATTCATCTTGCTTTATTAATATTCTTAAATCCCTGAATGAACTTAATACAATAAAAAATAAAAGTCAACCACAGAGAAGAAAAAATTACTTTTTTCACTGCTGTCCTAATTTATTTTGGACAGCAGTTTGCAGAGTAGATAGCAGCCATCTTTTTTGCAAAAGAAAATTTATAATGATAATTTTACCAATAATAATTGGAGATTAAATGTATCTAATTCTATTTGGAGCCCCCGGTGTCGGGAAAGGAACCCAAGCTAAAATCTTAAGTGAAAAATTTTCTATCCCGCATATTTCAACCGGCGATATTCTGCGCGAAGCTGTTAAAAATGGCTCTCCGATCGGGCTTGAAGCAAAAAAAATTATGAACGCCGGACAGTTAGTCCCAGATGAAATAATGATTGAAATAATTCGGGAGACTCTTGCGGAAGAACGATGTAAAAACGGGTTTATTCTCGACGGGTATCCAAGAACAACAGCACAAGCGGAATCCTTAACCCGGTTATTTAGGAAACTTACTATTTCTGATTATGCACTTATTTGCCTTGAGGCTAATGACGAAGAAGTTGTAAAACGCCTTACAGCTCGAAGAGCCTGTAAATCATGCAGAGCAATTTTTTCATTGTCAGAAATTGAAAATGATGTTCATTGCCCGATCTGTGGCGCAGAAAATAGTTTTTACCAACGGAAAGATGATACAGAGGAAGTTATTCGTACACGGCTGGAAGTTTTTCAATCTTCTACAAAACCAGTTAAGAATTTTTATAAGAATAAAAATAAACTGCTCGTTGTAAACGGATTGAACCCTATTGAAAATGTTTCAAGTGAAATTATTAAGGGACTAAACCAAATGTTTCCCCAAAAAAATTATTAGACTGAATTTCTAACTTCTTTTAAGATGCCATTTTCCAGCTGTAAAATACGTGCAGAAGATTTTTTTAGAAGTTCATAATTGTGTGTAGCTATTAAAACTGCTGTTCCCCTATTATTTATCTTTTTAAGTAATTCCAATATTTCAAACGATGTTCCTGGGTCTAAGTTCCCGGTTGGTTCGTCTGCAACAATCAGCAAAGGTTCGTTAATAATAGCTCGTGCGATGGCGACGCGTTGTTTTTCGCCACCGGATAATTCTTTCGGATAACTCTTTATTTTATGAGAAATACCTACTTCACCAAGTACCTCCGTAATACGTTTTTTGATTTTCTTGGCTGGCGTGTTGACCGTTTCTAAAACAAAAGCAAGATTTTCGTATATCGTCCGGTCTTCAATTAATTTAAAATCCTGAAATATTATTCCAATTTTCCTTCTTAATAGCGGTAATAAGGAGGGTTTAATTAAACGTGAAGAGTAGTTCTCGAATATTATTTCACCGGAATCCGGCATGAGATTAAAGTAAATTAGTTGAAGCAAAGTACTTTTACCGGAACCACTCTTCCCGATCAAAAAAACAAATTCACCGTATTTCATCCCAAACGTTACGGAACGAAGTATATGGTCACTGTGATAAGTAAAACCAACATCACTAAACTCAAGCATGTTACTTAACTTTCTTCAAAATAAATTGGACCCGTTTAGACAAAGGTTTCCCTTTTTTAAAACTAAAAGCCTCTAAACAGTCAACAACGTAAAAATTATTTTTATCTACTTGTTCAAGATAAAAATCAAAAGAGAATATTTTTTGTTTATGAATCTCTTTCCCAAGCACTCTGTTGTCCCGGCGGAAAATAAACTCATTGGTATGAACTTTACTCTGCTCATTATAAATGCTGAGATGTTCAATCTTTTGGTTGAGATAGTTGTAGTTTTTTCTTTTCCCTTTTAGATGAGACAAACTATTACTTTCTAAACTTACATCAAACGTAAAAACACCGTTTTCAGTTAGAACTGCCCTAACTTCTGAAAGAGTCTTTGCCACACTTTTTTTTGAGGACAAGTAATTAACCGTATCAAAAGCGGCAAAGATGAAGTCAAATTTTTCTTTAAAAGGCAGTGCCGTCATATCACAGCAAATTTTATCTTTCTTAAATTGACTTTTTGCAAGAAAGATCGGTGACTTCTCTGATAAATAATATTTTGGGAATTTCCTGCTTAATGCATTCGCTAATTTCCCGTTTCCTCCTCCAATCTCTAAAACCGTATTCACCGAAATATCATATTCACGAGTAATGTCAAAAAGATATTTCGCCCAGCGGGAGTAATTGATACCTTTCATCAATACATCATAGAAACCTGCAAGGGAAGAATAATTTTTTTTAAGTAGTCGCGGCATTGCTCTTCCGGTTTTCGCAAATCAGAACAGCCAATTTAGCTGCATGTATCATGCTGGATGGATCGGCGATTCCTTTGCCTGCAATATCGTATGCGGTTCCATGATCGGGAGAAGTCCGTACAATTGGTAAACCGGCAGTAAAATTAACACCGTCTGAAAAGCTGAGCATTTTAAACGGTATCAACACTTGATCGTGATAAGCGCCTATTACCGCATCAAAAAGTTTGTAAGCATGCATTCCAAAGAAAGCATCAGCCGGAAAAGGTCCGAATAGTTGTTCTTTGAATTCATTGATCAAAGGGACAAAAAGATTTTCTTCTTCATCACCAAGTAACCCATTTTCGCCGGCGTGCGGGTTAACCCCCAATAAGGCTATCCGGGGATTTTCAATCTTAAAGTCTTTTTTAAGAGTCTCAAGAACAATATTTATTTTTTTTTTGATGATGTTTATATCAAGGGAAAACGAAACAGTTTTCAGGGGAACATGGATGGTTAAGAGCGCCGCCCTCAGTTTAGATGAATGAAAAAACATTACTACATTTTCAACCTTAGTCCACGAAGCAAGCAACTCTGTATGTCCGGGAAAGACAATGCCGGCTTTGTGAAAAGCATCTTTTGAAATTGGTGCAGTAATAATGCAGTCTGCGCTATTATTTTTAACCGCCGCAAATGATTCTTGTAATGAACGAAAAGCAATCTCGCCGGAGAGTTTAGTTGGCTTACCGTAAGCGGATTTCATATTTCCCAAATTAATAATTGAAACAACTCTTTTGCTCTGCAAACTCTGTCCAGAACTTTTCACAATTTCGTATTCAAAGTCACTCTGAAAAAGTGTTAAAGATTCTTCAAAAATATTTTTGGGGACAGCGAAGTGGAGTTTATGTTTCTTCTGTTTATAAAAATAAGTAAGTGTTTTTACAACTATCTCTGGTCCGATACCATTACAATCACCGCAAGTGAAAAATAGTTTCATTTATCTTTTACCAATTGATAACCACCATTCCCGGCATTATCTACGAAATAATAGGTTTTATTTCGTTCCTTGTAGAACCATATCTCCATATTTTTCCCATTCACTGAAGTGGTCCTTTCCATACCGGAAGGCTGACCGAATTGAATAAAGACTCTTCCCCGATCGGATAAAATGCCATCAGGAGTTGAAAAATTTGCAAAAGTTTTTTGAGCATAATCTGCCCGCGAATAAAACTCAACCATCAATTCATTGTAAACAGTGCCTGGTGTGGGATCATATTTTTGCCAGTATCGGTAAAAGTATTTATATCCGAAGTTACCGCTAAGTTCCCTTAGCGAATCAATAACATATTTTGGTTCAATAAGACTTAAAGCTTTGAGCGATATTTCGTAGTTTAGCAGAGAATGCGGTTTATCCCACCACTTTACTTCAAGAGAAGAACGAACTTTTTCATTTTCTAAAATTTTAAATTTTCCCTCAGGCAATTTTAGCGAAATATCCTTAAAAAGAAAATATTTTTGCGGGCTGTTAATTGATGGAGAAAGAAAAACACCCAATGAATCTTCTTCAAGTAAAAAAGAGTTTGTAGAGTTAACGGTTGAGCAGAAAACAAATGAATCCGTCTGTGATTGAAATTTCAGACAAAGAGAATCGTTCTGGTTCGATGCACTTACCCCCGGCAAGCCACCGGGATAATAAACGTAAGAATAAATCTCCGGAGAAAAAGGTATTGTTCTTCTCTTATTTGCCAAATAATAGTTGCCGCTTCCCCCCGAAAGGACAACAAAGGCTTTCGGCTGAAGAGTTGATAAATCAATCGAAAATCCCGGAATAGCTATTTCTTTATTTACTTGAAGGTCGGTGAGAGTAATGGTAGTGTAATATTTATTCTTACTGAGATTTAAAGTCAAAAGTCCCTGACATGATTTATTCTTCCTTTGGGTTTCCTCAAATGTTGATACAGAAATCTCTTTGTTCTGATTAGATCGTAGGATATTTCCTGAAGAGGAATCTCGCAGTTCCAGAGTAACCCTTATTTTCGAGGAATAGACATCTTCGTTTTTAATAAAAGAGAGATTCTCGTAATTTATTTGAAACGTTAATTGAAATACGCCTTGAATAGAATCAGACGGCGAATAATAATATTCATACAGCAGCGGAGGTTCAAAATCTAATTTCTGACCATAGAGTTGGATTGAAAGAAATGATAAAAAAAATAGTGCGAAAAATTTTTTCATTGTTAATACATGATAAAATTAGGAGACTTCAATATGTTCAGTTCCTTCCGAAAAAATTCATAAATAGTTCTTTGATCAACTATTCATATTCAACAAAAATTCCTTATTATTTTTTGTTCCTCTCATCTTAGAAGTCATAAACTCCATTGCTTCAACCGGATTGAAATCACTTATTATTTTTCTTAATATCCAGATACGTGCCAAATCATCTTCTTTGATCAACAAATCTTCTCGCCGGGTGCTCGAACGGTTAACATCAATAGCGGGAAAGATTCTTCTATCACTTAAATCTCTGTTAAGAACAACTTCCATATTACCGGTACCTTTGAATTCTTCAAAGATAACATCATCCATCCTGCTTCCGGTATCAATTAAAGCAGTTGCAATGATCGTGAGGCTGCCACCGTCTTCCGTGTTACGGGCGGCGCCGAAAAATCTTTTTGGTTTATGTAATGCATTTGAATCAACACCTCCAGAAAGAATTCTTCCAGAGTGGGGAACCACTATATTATTAGCGCGGGCTAAACGTGTAATGCTATCTAATAAGATAACTACATCTTCGTTTGCTTCAACTAAACGTTTTGCTTTTTCAATAACCATATCTGCAACTTGAATATGGCGGTCTGCCGGTTCATCAAAGGTTGAACTGATGACTTCAGCCTTCACGCTTCGTTCCATATCCGTAACTTCTTCAGGGCGTTCATCAATCAATAAAATAATGAGTTTTACTTCGGGATGATTTCTGTTAAGTGAATTTGCGATTTTTTGTAATAAAATTGTTTTACCGGATTTGGGAGGAGAAACGATCAAACCCCTTTGCCCTTTTCCAATCGGTGCAAGAAGGTCTAATATTCTCATTGAATATTCACCCGGTGCGGATTCAAGCGTAAGTTTTTTTGTTGGATAAACCGGGATCAAATTATCAAACAACGTTCTGTCTCTTATGCCGTCAGGATTTAATCCGTTAACAGCTTCAACTCTTAGTAAAGCGAAGAAACGTTCCCCTTCTTTTGGCGGACGGACCTGTCCACTTACAAAATCTCCCGTTCGAAGCATAAACTTCTTGATCTGTGAAGGAGAAACGTAAATATCATCCGGTGAAGGGAGATAATTATAGTCCGCCGAACGGAGAAATCCGTAGCCATCCGGCAGCACTTCCAGCACTCCCTTTGAGAAGGTTAATCCGTCCTTGCCGGTTTGGGCTTCTAATATTTTAAAAATTAATTCTTGTTTACGAAGATCGCTGTAACCCTGAACACCAAGTTCTTTGGCTATATCATTCAGTTCAACGATCTTTTTGGATTTCAGTTCGGAAATATCCATTGGCATAATTTGACCCTTATTTTTTGTTTGTTCTTAAAATTCGGAAATATTTTATTGATTTTAATTAAGTTTTCAAGCGAATTAGCGATTGGCTTAAGAGGTTGATTCAAAATTGCACATATTTTTTCTATTTGTCAAGCACTTTCTTTCAGTAAACCCTTTTTTATTTCGCCAACTAAATACATACTACCCAAGACTACCAGGCACTCTCCAGAGTTTTTATTTTTTTCGAAGTGGAGATAAAATTCAGTAGGATCGTCAACAACATTTGCGGTCAATTTTAAGGTATTGGCAATCGTCAGAAGATTCTCTTTTTTTTCAGCACGCTCAAAAGGTAGATTAACGAAATGATATTCATCAAAGGCTCGATTCATTTTTGAGAGCATAAGTTCAATTTCTTTATCCTTCATAACACCAAAAAGAAGATGCGTTTTTTTGTACGTTGATTTTTCTTTCTGAAATTCTGAAAGGAAACCTTCAACCCCTTCCGGGTTATGGGCAGAATCAAAAATTATTTTCGGGTTTTCAGAAACAATTTCGTAGCGTCCTTGAATTTTTGTGTTGTCCACAACGTTTTTCAATCCATTTGCGATCACACTTAAATCTTCCAGCCCGAGCGTTTTGTTTACCACTAATGTTGCAAGTGCAGCATTATATTTTTGATAATAGCCGTGAAGCGGAGAATCTAACCTGTCAATATCAAGTTCCTCCGTATAAAGTTCTAAATAAGTATCACGTTTAATGATGTAATCCTCAAGCTCAAATAATTCACTGTCAACTTCTTCACATTTTTGCTGAATTATTTCATCTGCTTTTCCCGGCAATATTCCCAGAAATACTTTTGTTTTCGGTTTGATGATCGCAGCTTTTTCAGTTGCTATTTTTTCGATTGTATTCCCCAAGTGCTGCGTATGCTCTAAACTGATTGAAGTAAGTACAACGGCTAATGGTTTTAAGACATTCGTTGCATCTAATCTTCCACCCAAGCCTGTTTCAATCACTGCATAGTTAACTTTTTTCTCGGAGAAATAAGTGAATGCGAGGGCTGTTGTCACCTCAAAAAAAGTCAATTTATTTTCATTAATAAAAAGTTCATGTTTATCATAAAATGAAGCAATATATCCGTCTTCAATTTCCTCACCGTTAATTCTAATTCTTTCATTGAATCGTACGAAATGAGGCGAAGTGTAAAGTCCCGTTTTAAAACCCGCAGTTTGCAAAATACTAGCAATAAAAGAAGCTGTACTCCCCTTTCCATTCGACCCGGCAATGTGAAAACATTTCAGATTGTTTTGAGGATTTCCGAGTACCTGGAGAAACTTCCGGATGTTTTCTAACCCAAATTTCATTCCGAAGATTTGGAGATTGTACAGTTTTGCTAATGTTTTTTCGATATTCATTTTAGAGAATGAAAGAACCGGTTAAGTTTTTAAGAGAAGCTATTTTCATTTTTTCGCAATACAAAATTAAATCATTGATCATTGTTTCGGAAATATTCGGATGAACAAAATTTACTGTTCCAAGTTGAAAAGCAGAAGCGCCGGCAATCATAAATTCAACAGCATCCTGCCATGAGAATATTCCTCCAATTCCAATTATCGGAATATCAACATTTCTTCTGATCTCAAGAACCTTTGCCAATGCAACCGGTTTTATTGCCGGACCGGATAAACCTCCGGTAATATTTTTTATTTTGGGTTTCCGTGTCATAATATCAAACGCGGTCCCGACCAAAGTATTTATTGCTGAAACAGCATCTGCACCGGCTTCCTTTGCGGCAAGAGCAAATTCGGAAATGCGGGAAACGTTGGGAGAAAGTTTTATAAATATCGGTTTGGTCGAAACTTTTTTTACTTCTTCAGTAATTTTTGCAACTGCTTTTTTATCATTCCCAAATTCAAGTCCGCCTTCTTTAACGTTGGGGCAAGAGACATTTATTTCAAAGGCGGAAATCGTATCTTCATCTGTTAATAATTTTGTGCACTCAACATACTCTTCAACGGAACTTGCGGCAATGTTACAAATTATTTTTGTATCAAATTTTTTAAGAAATGGAATTTTTGTTTTGAGAAATTCTTCAACTCCAATATTTGCTAATCCTATTGCGTTTAACATCCCGGAAGGGGTTTCGATTACTCTCTGTGGAGTATTTCCTTTTCTTGGTTTTAAACTTAACGATTTTGTTACAATTCCGCCTATTTTATTTAAATCAATAAATTCGGAAATCTCGTTTCCGTAACCGACTGTGCCTGAAGCAAGCAGAATCGGGTTTCTTAGTTTTAACGGTCCAACGGAAACAGATAAATCTACGGCGCTCATGGCAGTTCGATATCTTTCACATTAAAAACAGGTCCGTCTTTACACACTAAAAGAAATTTATTCTTGTCCGTTGCAGACTGAACCGGGCAACCCTGACAAATTCCAAAGCCGCACGCCATCGAAGATTCAGTTGAGATTTCAGCTTCAATGTTTCTTGTAAAGCAAAATTGTTGAAGTGATTTTAACATTGCATTTGGACCGCAGCCGAATATTTTAATTCTTTCATTTTTATATCTATCTATTTGAGAGCTTAACAATTCAACAACAGTTCCTCTAAAACCAAAACTCCCGTCATCTGTTGCGGTGGAAACGTTTTTCATTTCGTAAGTGATACAATCATTTTTTGTTCTTCCGCCGCTAAAGCAAATTATTTCTTTTCCGATTTTTTCAAGTTCTTTAATTAAAAACGGAAACGGGGCAGCGCCAATGCCGCCTGCAACAATAATTGCTTTTTCATAATTTCCGTCTAACGAAAAACCATTTCCCGCTGAACCCATAACATCAACGAATTCCCCTTTTTGTTTTTTTTGAAGAACCAATGTTCCTTCGCCAACTGAAGTAAACATGATAGTAAAATAATCCCCTTCAACATTGCAAATACTGAACGGGCGGCGTAATAGAGGAAAATTTGAATTTGAAACTTTGATATTTACAAATTGACCGGGCTTTGCATTCGCAGCAATTTTATCTGATTGCAATTTTAAGAGAAAAACATTTGTCCCAATTTGAGTTACAGAATCAACCTTTGCGTTCGCAAGAAACAAGGTACATCCTTCTTATGTGGAAATAATCATTAAATTTTGAGCTTTTCAGACGGGTAACGCCAACTTGTTTACTGACTCGACCCGCTTTGAAACGGGGCAAGGCAGAAGAATTATTTTGAACAACCGAAATTTAAAGAGAATTTCCTTCCCTACAAAATTTCTTTCCGTAAATTTCTCGTATCGTTATTTGAGAACCACCATTTTTTTAGTTTGAAGGAAATTACCGGCTCTCAACTGGTAAAAATATACGCCTGAAGATAATTCGTAATTCCTAATTCCTAATTTATAATTGTGCTTCCCTGCTTGTTGAAATTCGTTTGCCAAGATTGCAACTTCATTTCCCAACACATCAAATATTTTAAGCGTTACAAAACTGTTTTCTGGAAGTTGATAACTGATTTGGGTTTCCGGATTAAATGGGTTTGGATAATTTTGGTCTAAATTAAAATTTGTTACGGTTAAATCTTCATTTTGTTGTATCCCGGTTAATCCATCAAATGTTTGAAGATTATCAATGTAGATCAAACCGTTTTTATTTCCGCTAACAGCTTGTTTAACTTCTATTCCAATAAGTTTTTTCAAATTTTTATTAGGAACTTCACCCCTATTGCGGATAAACTTCCAACCAACCCAATCTAATGAATCATAAAAGACGGAAAATTCTGTAGTGGTGCTATCTTCGAACCATAAATTAATATGGTTGTTACTTAAATCTCCAAAAACCCATGCACCAGCATCTGCGTTAGTTTGTATTTTGGTTTCATTGGGGATAAAACAACTTCCATTTGCTGAATTTGTAAAAGTATAGAATAATTTTCCACTTTTTGAACCTAAAAATTTTCTCTCGGTAGTTATCGAAAAGTGAGATGTTGAAGTATCAATTCCGGTTGAGTGAGGGCTTGCTGAAGGGTCTTTCCACCCAACTTGTGTTTCAAAATTATCAAATATTGTTATAGGAATTGCTTGATCATAGCTTACTGAAAACGGAATAACGACAGAATCCACCATTGGAATTGAATCAATATCTGCAATTTTGCCGCCGAGCTGCACAGAGAGTGGGCTCATCTGATCCCATAGTTGATCTCTCGATTCAAAATAAATTAAACCTTTTCCGTTCTCTGAAAAGATTTTAACATTTATCACCGAAAGCCGAGTCCCGGATCTATCATAAAGATTAATTTGCCCACCTAACGATGCGGTTGATACAGGCGCTTCAAACTGCAATCTGATTTGTGGATATCCTAAATTAATAGCTGAATTAGCCTCAGGATAAGTTTTTTCTAATAAATATCTATTCCGGTTTTTTGTAAGAAACTTGAAACTAAGCTCACCGGCTAACTCAATTCCCCAAATTGTTTTTGCGGTCTTGCTCAAAGTAACCATATATTCAGCTGCCTTCAAATATGGCAAAGAAGGTTTGAATGTGAAATATTTATTCCCGTCACTCCACGTAATAACTCCTTGCGTGGCAGGCGTTAGGTGAAACGCAGCATTTGTTGAAGCCGTATCCATTGGCAAGTCGAAACGGATAGAAACCGGGGAAATTGTTTTGACGCTGTCTGTAGGAGATGACGGCGAATAACTCACAATTTTTACCACTACAGTGGTATCGTAAAGCAAAAATTTATCAGCAAAGGAGGTTGTGTTTGCAGTGACGGTTACAGTTGAAGAATCTTTGTAATATCCCGGTGCTTCATAATAAAGTTTATACGAGCCCGCGGCTAAACTATCAAAAAGGAAAAAGCCGTTGTTATTTCCATCACCGTTATAAGTTTTACCTCCGGGTTCTACAGTAACTTTAATATTGTTCAGAGGAAGTTTATTGTCACCTTTTGAAGTGATTCCATAGTACGAAACCGTTTTGTTCATATCGCGGACTAACCCGGCAATAATACCGGTCTGGAATCCGGGTCGTAAAAAATATTTTAAAAATCCTCTTGCGATCGCCCAAGCTTCATGTTTTTTATAGGAGCTGTTCATTAATCTCCACGACTCAGGAAGGTAATCATGAAATGAACCCTCTGATAAAGTACCGGGAACATTTAGATTTTTAAACACTCCGAGATAGGCTTGTCCTGTTCCATAAAAATCAAAATCGCCACGACTATATTTTGCCGTTGTTCGGTTTGCATTGTAAATTTCATTAGATACAAAATTAGCCATCGTTAAAGCATCGGGATAAGTCGGAGCGTTATCTTTCCCTTGAAAAAGAAGTAACGTATAGTTGGATTGCCCGTTAAAAGCATTACTGTGAATTGCGTGGAAGAAATCAACATTTTTTGAATTAGCATCCGAAACAATTTGAGAAAGAGGAAGATCGTCTGCTGATGTGTTTGCCACTCTTGACATATAAACAGTAGCATTTATCTGTTGCAAAATATTGCGTAGTGCAAGTCCTTTATCCAAGTTCGATGTTGATTCCCAAAATCCGGTTTCAGGTATATTCCTATCGTTTGAATCAAATCCCCCGTGTCCAGGGTTAAGGTAAATTTTTGTGCCAAATAAATCTTGGGCAAATACGGCTCTTGAAATTAGGATCAAGAAGAGAAGTTTTTTCATTTTTTTCATCCTAATATTTTTTTTCTAAAGAGAGTAAAATAATCTTCCCGTCGCTTGTGTGGCAAACAATGCTTTTCATGTTCGGCGACCACTCGGGAAATTGTTCGTGAATTTCTTTGCTTTCTGTAAGTTGAATCTTTTCTTTACCATCTACGGAAAGGAGAAATATCTCCGATGAAATAACTTGAACACCGTCATCCTTATCTTCCATGTAAGCGATCCATTTCCCATCCGAAGACCATTTAGGCGCGTTGGCATAACCTAATTCAAGTACTACATTTCCATCTAAATCAGTTACATAAGTTCCTTTTCCCATAAATGTAAAAAGAATTTTTTCTTTATTAGGTGAAAGTGAAGACCAAAGATAACTTCCGTCTCCCAAAGGATTAAATGTTTTCTTTAGACCATTGATCAACAGAATTAAATTATTATCGCTATAAAACAGCAGAGTGTCTTGCGGAATAATGTTCAACTGCATCGTTTTTTTTAGCTTATTATTTACAGTGATATCAGCATCTTGTTTGAAAATACAGTCACCGCTTTTAAGAATTTTCGGAGTGGAAAGATTTCTTTTCCCGTTTTCAATAAATTCAATTTTATTTGTGCGGAGGTCAATTGTTTTAATATCGGAATACTTCTTCCCGTTTTGGTAAGTATCCGTTCTATAAAATATTTTACTCCCGTCATCAGTAAACTGATATTCAAATCCCGATCCTGGTTCTGCGGTAATATTCTTCAAATCTTTTGAGAAGAGATTGAACGACAAGATACCTTTATAATAAGAACGTGTGAAATAGATAAGAGAATCGCCGGATGCGAAACGGGGGAAGAAATGCTCTCCCGCTTCAGGAATGGATATTTCTTTGCTCTCTTTCACGCTAATGGATTGAGCTTCAATAATTAATTGAAATGAGAGAAAGAAAAGAAAGAAAGCCATAAAAACATTTTTCATTTAAACTCCGTAATTAAAGATTTTGATTTTCAATTTCTGTTATTTTATCAAGCCGGCGTTGATGTCTTCCACCGGCGAATTTTGTATTAAGCCATACCTCTAAAATACTTTTGATAGTTTCTTCGCCAAGCGCTTTTGCCCCGAGGACTAAAATATTGGCGTTATTATGCTCACGAGCACTCTTTGCTGTGAACTCATTATAGCAAGTCGCCGCGCGAATTCCCTTAATTTTATTGGCTGTTATCGCCGAGGGAATTCCGGTTGCGTCAACAAGTACACCAAAATCAGCTTCACCACTTTTGACCTTTTTTGCGGTGGCAAAAGCAAAATCGGGATAATCACAAGACACCTCATCGAATGTGCCGACATCCTGAATTTTAAAACCCTTTTCAATAAGCAGTTTTGCCAGGAGATTTTTAACCGGAAGCCCCGTGTGATCGCATCCAAGCACAACCGTATTTTTTATCTGTTTTGGAGAGGGAGTGAGTGAAGATGAAACCTCGATTCGGTCTGTTACAATTTTTTTAACAATAGTCATCCCTAAATCTTTTATTTTATCTTTTGCCAGCGGTGTAACAATATCTTCTTCACCAATGGGAAGAATTTTTCCACCACCTTTAAATTTGAGGATTACTTCTGCTTCCGTAATAACTTTTTTCATCTTACAAATAATCGTTCAGTTTATTCAACTTAATATAATCAACAACTTTTTTAACCTCTTGCGCATTTTCTCTCTTGCACACGAGCAAAGCGTCTTCAGTATTAATCACAATAACATTGTCAAGTCCTATTACTGCAGTAAATTTTCCGGGTGAATAAATGTAGGAATCAGAAGTTTTATCGGTATAAACTTTCCCAACAATTGAGTTATCATTTTTATCTTTGTTTGAAAGTTGATAAACTTCTTCCCAGCTGCCGACATCGCTCCAGGTAAATTTTCCTTTGAGCAAAAAGACTTTGTGTGATTTCTCCATAATTCCGTAATCAATTGAGATGCTTCGCAACTGACCATATTCTTCAAGCAAGACTCTCTCGAACCTGGGAGTGCCGGAAACGAACGCGATTTTTTTTAATGCCATTGCTAATTCAGGCATATGAAGTGTAATTTCACTAAGAATCGTTTCCGCTTTCCAAACAAACATCCCGCTGTTCCAAAGGAAATCGCCGCTTGAAACAAAACTTAATGCTGTTTCGTAATTCGGTTTTTCTGCGAACGTTAATACTTTAAAAATGTTTTCTTCCAATTCATTTTCATCAATTTGAATGTAGCCGTACCCGGTTTCCGGGCGGGTGGGCGGAATTCCAATCGTTACTAATCCCGATTTTTTATAGGCGAAGCCAACCGCTCTTTGCAAGGCAGCCTGAAAAATATCTTTGTCACGAATGATGTGATCAGCCGGAAGAACTACTATTATTGCCTTTGGATCAATCATTTGTATCAACACTGAAGCCAACCCGATAGCGGCGGCAGTATTGCGACCGAATGGTTCTTCGAGAATATTTTCATTTGGAATTTCAGGCAATTGTTTGCTTAACTCTTCTTTTTGAAGTTTGTTCGTTACAATGAAAATATTTTTATACTCCACAAAACCTTGAAGTCTATCAGCGGTATTTTGGATCAATGTTTTTTCATCAAAGATCTTGAGCAGTTGTTTCGGAGATTTTTCCCTGCTTCTGGGCCAAAAGCGAGAACCAACTCCGCCAGCCATGATAACGGCGAAAACATTCATTACGAATTCCTCATTTTTAAAGTTTGCAATTTTTTTCCAAAATCTTCCGCTCTATTTAAATAGTACGTTATATCAATATCTTTATTTCTCACCAAAGCAACAATAACAATCAAACAAGCCCGCATAGCTTCTATCATCTCTTTTTCGGGATTCAATTCTTTCAACTGGAGCATTCGAAATGCTCGCGCTAAAATATTGTGCATCTCCGTGGTGATTTCGGTTCCAAATTTTTCCGACAAAGAAGCGTTCACACGCATCACCGATTCGTATTGCCTCAATTCAGTTGATTTAAACTCACCATTTCCAAGATTTTTTAGAACCAACTCGATTTCCTTTACCGGTTTTAGTATCGTAGCTTCAAAGTTCTGAAAGAAAAGCTGATCATCGTTGGTCTCTTCTTCAAAGATATAGTTTTCTTTAATGCGGGCTGTTCTCATTTTATCCGTCAGGAGGCTTTTCCTATCGGTAAAATCAATGGTTAAAGATTCATCCCGATGCCCATCCGTGGAAGAGTTCAAACTGAATTCATTCAGTTTAATATTTATTGCGTTATATGAATTTGGAGTTAATGCATCCAGCGCTAAATTTAAGTCTTTAACAACAAGCTGCGTGTGTTCTTTAAATTTGTCAGAGAGCTTAAGGAAATCAATCTTATTTAGCTTCAAATAGTTGTAAATCTCTTGTAGTTTAATTGCCAGCTTAGAAAATTGGGTAATTTTTTTCATCGAAGCTATTAAGGTTTCTAAATCTCCGGCATTAAGAATGGTTTCTTTTAATAGCCCAAGAACCTCAATTTTTTCACTACTGAGCCTTAAGTTGTTTGCAGCAACACTAATTGTCTGGATAATATATTGCTTTTTTAAATCCATCATGCAAGATAAACCCTGGGTACCCGTTTTGAAATATTACAGGTTATTTCATAGGGGATCGTATTAAGTTGCGCACTCCAATCCCATGCATCAATGGATTGATGCCTACTTTTTCCGAGTAGGAGAACATCTTCGCCAATGCTGATTTTTGCTTCTCCTATGTCAAACATAATTCTGTCCATAGTTACTCTGCCAACTTGTTGGTAAAGTTTGTCTTTAATAATACAAAACATTTTATTAGATAAATTACGATTTAATCCATCCGCATAACCAATTGGAATAGAAATAATTTGCGATCTTCTTTTTAAAATATATTTTCTTCCGTAACTAACTGAGTCTCCTTTTTCAAACCACCTGCATGAAGCAACTTCCGAAAGCAAAGATAAAACCGGTTTGAGTTTTAGAGAAGAAGTTATTGCTTGCGACGGCGGATACCCGTATAACGAAATCCCGGGACGAACCATATCGAAATACGCTTCCGGCATTGTTAATATTGCTCCGCTATTGGCGATATGTGTTATTCCGATTTTAATATTTTTCTTTTTGAGCTCGGTAAGAATTTGAGTAAACCTTCTTAATTGAAGCTCCGCAAATGCTTTATCAATTTCGTCCGAAGTTGCAAAATGAGAATACACACCATCCAAAATAAAATTATCGTTGGCAGCGATCTTTTCAATAAACGGAACTGCTTCTTTGAAAGGAATTCCAAGCCGACCCATTCCCGTATCAATTTTAACATGAACTTTTAATTTCATTGCCGGTCTTCTGACAAGATATTTATCAATCAACCGAAGGTGTGCCTCGCAAAAAACCGTTGGAATTAACTCGTACTTGATAATTTCATCAATGTTATGTTGGTTCGGTGGTTCGAAGATTAGAATAGGTTGTTTTACATTTATGTCTCTTAATGCAATTCCTTCTTCCGAAAGTGCAACGCCAAAATATTCGGGCTTTTCTTTTAAAGAATTTAAAGCATTTACAACTTCAGCAACCCCATGTCCATACGCATCAGCTTTAACTACGGCAAGGACTTTAGTTTTAGTTATTTTTCTGATCGCTAAATAATTTGCTTTCAGATGAGCAAGATTTATAACTGCTTTTGTAGGACGCATTAATTCATAATGTTTATTTTTTCTCCCTAAAATATAGTTTTTCTTGAAAAGAGAAACAAAGGAAAGGAAAAGACTTTTGTGAGGTCACGATATGCCGCATCTCCAAAGTATCACTTGTAAAGATGTTACATACCACATCGCTACGGCAACACTTTCAAAGACGGGGCATGCCCCATCTTTACAAAATAATGTAATGGGAATATCTTTCGTAAGTTGCATAAAATCCGTAAGGTTAGTTAACATCAATTGCATTAAAACCGGTGTTGCAATTAAATCTTCATTCTTTTCCTCTATCCGCAAATTGAATATCGAACATCGGACAGAAAGTGAAGAAGTTTTTCCTTGATATTCTGCATTCATTGTTTGATATTCATTATTTGAGGGGTCAGCTTGCTCACTTAGAAAAAAAAAGGTTAGAATGAAAAGGAAAAAGCGTGCGGAAGAGGGGACTTGAACCCCTACGCCCTTTCGAGCACTACCCCCTCAAAGTAGCGTGTCTACCAATTTCACCACTTCCGCAAAAAAGGTTGACAAAATTACGTTCTTCTAAGAAGAAATGCAAGAATTGCCTCTATATTTTATTCCGGTACCGGCTTTTGCCTTCCGCGCAAAATTATATTCTGCATCTCTTCCCGAAATTTTCGTTCAAAAGCAAGAAACTGCGCCATTTGCTTCGGTGTTAATAAGTTTTGAAGCGAGACAAAAAAGTCATATTTATTTTTTCTCATCAATTTTTCAACGGCAATAAATTCATTCGTAATTTTTTTCCATTCGGCGTTGGAAGTTTCTCCATCCGGATTATGCGATTTATCCTTTACTAACAGGGATAAACTTTCTATCCGTTCATTTAATTTTTTTTCTTTTTCTCTAAACTCATTTCTCCTGCTAAAAAACTTAATGCTCACTTCTTCTGACATTTGCAGTTCTTCAATCAATTTTATTTTTTCTAATTGATCAATCAGTTCGCGCGGGTTTCCCCTTCTGTCTTCCATATGATGCTGCTGAGAAATTATTTCTATTGATAAAATCGAAACCAACAAAAGCATAAAAAAGAAATATCTTTTCATTTTACACCTATAATATTTTTGTTTGCTGAAGCTGTGCATAAACTTTTTCAAGTTCATCATCATCTAATTGTGAAAGAACGTTATTGTAATCCATAGTATTTTTGATAAGGATATAATCATTGCTGTTGCTTGCAGCCGATAAAGACTGATTGAGCGTTTTATCAATTTCCTGTTTGACAGCGCTATTGTTTACGATGCTATCGGAAAACTGATCAGCAGAAGCGATGTATATATCTTGCGAAGCAGTAGGTAGAACGGTTTCCATTGTTTCGTTTTGTTGGGTTACCTTCGATTGAAAGTTTGTTTTCATAAATTGAAATGAAAATACAAGCAGCAGAAGAGTAGAAAAAGCAATGGATGAACTATAGATTAATTTTTTATAGAAAAATGAGCGCTGTTTCTTTTCCAGATTTTCTCTAAATCTTGGGAGAATATTCGTGAAATATTTTTCGTCAATGGAGACAGAAGAAAGAGACTTTAACACATCCGCTGATTTTCGTAAGTCATCCAACTTTTCTTGATCTTCAACTGGACCCGCAAATTTATCGGGAACATTTTCTTCCCCGGGAAAGTGCTCATCATAAATATCAAATATTTTTTTATCCATTTTTATTACCCATAAGGTTAACAACTTTTTCAAATGCATGAAAATAATTCGCCTTCAAACCGCCGACACTTTTTCCCGTGATTTGCGCAATTTCTTCATAGCTTAATTCATCAAAATGACGGAGAAGAAATATTTCTCTTTGTTTCTCTGGCAATTTTTGTAGTACAGAATCCAATTTTTTTAATTTTTCCTTGTCTTCAATATTCTTAACAATTTCGTCGTCTGTTGATAATCCGCAATTTTCTTCCTCATCAAAGGAGACAAACCTACGTAACTTCTGTCTTTTGATATAATTGATGCTTCGAGTAATGGTAATCCGGTAAATCCAGGTAAATAAAGAAGACTGGAAATTGAAGTTTTTGAGTTTTTCAAAGAGTACAAGCAAAACTTCCTGTACAATCTCATCAGCATCTAAATGATTTCCGGTCATTCTTCTCGCGTGCCAATATATCTTCGCCTGGTACTTACGCGCGAGTTGATTAAACGAACTTTCATCGCCGTTAAGAAAGCGGCGGACTAAATCATAATCGGGATTTTCTTCCGGCATAGCTACTATTTATAATTTTAGACACATTACTATAACGAAAGGTTTAATTCATAATATGGCAAAGACAGAATAAAAAAGTTTGAATGAATGAATGAATGGACAAATGAAATTCATTCACCTATGCCATTAAGTTTTTTCCAATTCGATAAATATTCTTGCCATTCTGCGAAGAATATTTTTACTGCCAAGTTAACTCGTTTAAACCTTCAGCGATTCAAAGCTGTCAAAACAGCGAAACAAAAATTATTTCAAAAAAAATATAAGGAATAACAAAATGAAATCGTTCATGATATTTTTCGCCCCGGTGTTGCTCTTGGTTTTTGCAATCGGAATTTCTGCACAGCCCGGTCCGGGAATGGGCAACTGTAAAGCAGCAATTGTTGAAAAGTTAAATTTAACTCCCGATCAAGAAAAGAAAATCGAAGACCTTCGTATGAACCATGAGAAGAAAATGATTGATTTTCGAGCTGATATGGAAAAGCTTCAACTTGAGAAAAAAGAATTACTCAATAAAGCCGATTACGACCGTAAATCATTTTTAGCGCTTGAAGAAAAAATAATGAAACAAAGAAATACTATCGAGATGGCAATGGCAAACCACCGAATGGATGTGTATGAAGTTTTGGACGCTAAACAAAAAGAAATCTGGAATGACCATCCGATGAAACAAGGAATGGGAATGCGGGGTAAAGGGTTAAGACGAAATAATCATTGCCCGAATAACTGTGGCGAATTTGAGCCTCCTCAAAAAGGTAAAGGATTTCAGGGAGGAATGTAAATCCGATTATTTATCTTGAAGGTCTTAAATGACCTTCAAGATTTTTTATAAATCTCCTTCAATCGGTCTTAAGACAATTTCTTCAGTTACGACATTTCCCGGATGTTCATAAATTGAAATCACCATTTTGGCAATATCAGCGGGATTCATCATTCGATGAGCGAATTTCGTTTTATTTTCTTCCGACCAGATGTCGGTATTGGTGGCTGCCGGATAAACGTTAATTACACGGATATTATATTTTCTTACTTCTTCTCTTAATACTTGCGAGAAGGCTTTTAATCCAGCTTTTGAAGCTGAATATGCTCCGCTCTGTTGAAATATTTTTTCAGTAACAACAGATAAAATATTTATGATTGTCCCTTTATTCTTTTTAATCATCAAAGGAAGAACCGCTTTTATCGTATAGATTGAACCAAGCAAATTTGTTTGGATAATCTTCTCAATGTCTTCGAGGGAATTATGTTCAACTTTCTTAAAAGAGGTGATCCCGGCATTATTAATCAAACAAGCGATTCCATCTTCGCCAAATGTTTTATCAACAAAGGAAAGAACATTCTCTTTTGATGAAATATCTAACGAGAACGAACGAATTACCTCGCCTTCTTGAATTGCGCCGGTGAGTAATTCCAATTTTTCTTTCCGGCGGGCGGTGGCGCAAACATAATAACCGGCATTAGCAAAGGAAAGAGCTAAGGACTTTCCTATCCCCGAACTCGCTCCGGTCACCCAAATATTTTCTTTGACGCCGGGCATTAAATTTTATTCATCCGAATTAAATCTAAGAATTCTGTTCTTGTGCGTGCATCCTCTTTAAACAAACCATGCATAGCACTTGAAGTTGCGGATGAATTTTGTTTCTCGACACCTCTCATCATCATACACATATGATAAGCTTCAGAAACAACTGCAACTCCTTTGGGAGCCAAATATTTGTCTATGGTGTCGGCAATTTGCTGCGTCATTCTTTCTTGTACTTGAAGACGCCTTGCAAACACATCAACGATCCGGGGTATTTTACTTAGACCCACTATCTTTCCGTTCGGCACATAAGCAACATGTACTTTACCATAAAATGGCAGCATATGATGTTCGCAGAGACTGTAGAAATCAATGTTCTTCACCAATACCATCTCATCATATTTCTCATTAAAAATGGCTCCGTTTAAGACAGTGTCAATATTTTTACTGTACCCCGAAGTTAAAAATTCATACGATTTTGCAACACGATTCGGAGTGCGGAGTAAGCCTTCCCGGTTTGGGTCTTCACCAATCTCTATAATAAGCGCTTCAATAAGATTTTTAATTTTGTTTACATCCATTTCACTCTCCTCTGTATTCGACATAATTATTCTCCGTTTCAAATAATTTAACGGAATATAGTTTACCGACCGGGATTTTATGATACAATTCTTTCCAGAAGGCAATGCAAATATTTTCTGCGGTAGGAATAATATCTTTCATAAAATCTACATCATAATTAAAATGATGGTGGTCAACTTTTTTAATAATGATATCCTGAATAATTTTTTTAAGAATTTTCAGATCAATAACGTAACCGGATTTCTGCTCAATTTCACCGCAGACCACAACCTCCAAAATAAAATTGTGACCATGACCATAGCTATTTGCACATTTATCGTATAACGAAATATTTTCTTCTGCAGTTAATGTATCATTATACAACCGGTGAGAAGCGCTGAAGACTTCTCTGCGTGTTACATAAACCATTTTATTTTAACGCTTTCAATACTTCTTCTGTATGCTCTTTAACTTTTACTTTTGAAAAAATCTTTTTTACTGCCCCCATTTCATCAATAATGACCGTAGTGCGTTCAATCCCCTCGTACTTTTTCCCATACATGCTTTTTTCTTTCCAGACTCCGTAATTTTCAATCATTTCTTTTGATACATCACTGAGGAGCGGAAAGGGTAAACCAAATTTATCACTGAAATTTTTATGAGATTTCACAGGATCAGCGCTAACGCCAAGTATCACCGTATTGTTCTTCTTAAATGTTGGGAATTCATCTCTAAAGCTGCAAGCTTCCGTTGTGCAGCCAGGAGTATTGTCTTTCGGGTAAAAATAAAGCACAACTTTTTTACCAAGATAATCTTTTAGAGAATGAACCTTTCCGTTTTGATCTGATAACTTGAATGTGGGAGCTTTTTTTCCTTCTTCAATCATTACATCACCTTCGTTAATTATTATTTTAAAGCTTCTTGAATAGCTTCATAATTTGGTTCGTCACCGGCGCTCTCCAAAACTTCTGCATATTTAACAACCCCGTTTTGATCAATTACAAAAGCAGATCTTTTTGCGACGCCTTTGTAATCAAATTTGCCGGGAGCAAAAACGTCATAAAATGCGCCATAAGCCGGCGCGACCTCTTTATTAAAATCGCTAAGCAATTGAAAATTAATTTGATTGTGTTCTTTCCAAAGTTTAAGACTGAAGTGGCTGTCTACGCTAACACCTAACACTTCAGCATTAAGGTCAGAATAACGGCTCATATTATCCCGCATCGCACACATTTCTTTTGTGCAAACACCGCTGTTGGCAAAGGGGAAAAACAAAAGAACAACATTTTTCCCTCGAAATGAATTTAATGAAACCGCTTCAGCATTTGTATTTTTAAGTGTGAAGTCCGGGGCAATTGACCCAATATTAAGAGACATGATATTTCCTTTTTTTACATAGTAAACAATATTAAAAAAAAATAGTTCCGAACTACTCGTGCATCTTTAAAGTAAGTTTTACAAGATCAATTTTTACCTGAGTAGCTCTAAGTATATTAAAATCGTAAATACCGATAGATACAATTTCTCCTTGAGATGGAATTTTTCCGCTTTGAGAAGTGATAAATCCGCTGACTGTTTCATAATCGCCAAGTGGAATGTTCAGTGAATATTTTTCGTTTACGTAATCAATTTCAACTTTCCCGCTGACAAGAAAGATGTTCTTTTCCAACTCTTTGCAAATATTTTCTTCTACGTCATATTCATCTTTAATTTCCCCAAAGAGCTCCTCAAAAATATCTTCCATTGTAACAATGCCGGCAGTTCCGCCAAACTCATCTACAACAGCTGCTATTGATAATCTCCTCGCTAAAAATTCTTCAAGTACTTCAACTGTTTTCTTTGTTTCCGGGACAAAATACATTTCACGAAGTATTGACCGGACATCTTTCGGGAAAGAAAAAACATCATACGCTAAAACAAAACCTTTAATATTATCAACATTTTCTTCATAAACAGGAAGCTTTGAATATGCCGACTCAATAAAAGTTTTGATTACTTCTTCAATCGAAGAGGAAATTTCCACACCTATTATTTCTGTGCGGGGACGCATGGCTTCGTAAATCCTTTGATTCCGCAAATCCAAAACCCGCTTAATGAGGTTAGATTCTTTTCTGCTCACTTCTCCTGATTTATGACTTTCATCCAATAAAGACTCCAAATCTTCCCGGGTAATTAGAATACGTGTAGAGACTTTATTTAACGATTTTGATTTAGAAAAGAAAGTTGAAATTGCCGAGATAATTGTAATTACCGGTTTTAAAAGCATCGCCCCGATCCTAAGGGGAATTGAAGCCCAGAGAATAAATGTATCTGCAAATTCTTGCGCAAAATATTTCGGCAGTAATTCTCCAAAAAGTAGAAGAATAAAGGTAGAGAGAAAGAGAACCTGAAGATCACTAAAATGATATTTCTCATACAAGAGAACAGCTGAAAGCGAAACGAACGCAATATTAACGACGTTATTCCATACGAGAATTGTAGTAAAAAAACGCTCGGGATTTTTGACAAAATAGAGAAGATTTTCTGCGGCGATATTTTTCTTCCGGGCTAAAACTTCAATTTTTATTTTATTGGAAATTACAAAAGCCATTTCAGTGGATGAAAAAAATGCACTGGCGATAAGCATGAAAATCAATATGAGAATGTTTGTATCCATCTTAAATCAATTTATAAACAAGAAGAATCGTAGTCAGACCGTACAAAAGAATGTTCACGATCATGGATATATCGGTTACCATAATTTCGGTGGTGTTCTCTCCCTTGTTACGATTGATAACCAAGAACATATATCTGAAGATTCCATATACTACAAAGGGAGTAGTATAAATTAAATGTTCGGTTTGAAAAACTGTGATCGTACGCTGCGAAACCGTGTAGAGGGCATAACTGATAATTACACCGGCAGCAGTGATAGCCGCCAATTGATCAATAAAATTAGGAGAATAATATTCAAGAACTTTTCTGGTTGATGATAGCTCATCTCCCATCACATAAAGCTCGGAACGTCTTTTCATTACAGCTAGAAATAGTGAAAGAAACATTGTGGTCAAAATCAACCAGCTTGATATTTCCACCGAAATAATCACTGCACCTGCTGTTACCCGAATCATAAATCCGGCTGCTATGCTAAAAATATCTAAAAGTACTATATGTTTTAACTTAAACGTATAAATAATGTTGATAGCCAGATAAAGGGAGGCAAAAATGATGAACATCACGTTTGTGAAAATTGATAAAAAAACTCCTATTGCAAAGAGAACGATTGCGATAGTGAGAGCATCTGCGCTGGATATTTTTCCCGATGCAACGGGTCGGTTTTTTTTCACCGGATGATGCCTGTCGGCTTCCGCATCAACAATATCGTTTATCACATACACGACACTTGAAAGCAAGCAAAATATAATAAAAGCCGTGATGGATTTGACTAAATAATCAGGGTGAAATAGATTACGTGAATACACTACAGGAATAAAAACGAAAAGGTTTTTTATCCATTGCGGGACTCTAATTAATTTGATAATATCTTTCATATTAAAAAACGGCTGTTTCCTGATAAGTGCCGAAAACTCTACGGAGTTCTTCCACCATTTCACCAAGGCTAACATACTTTTCCGCCGCATCAAGCAAGACCGGCATTAAGTTCCTGTTTTCTTTTGCCGCAAGTTGAATTTCTTCTAATGCTTTCTCAACTACCTTTGGGTTGCGAGACTGCTTCAATGCTTCTAACTGTTCGTGCTGCACTCGTTCAACTTCAGGAGAAACTGTCAAAAGCGGGATATCCACTTTTTCATTTTCTTCAACGAACTCATTAACTCCGACAATAAATTTTTCTTTTCTTTCAACTTCTTTTTGATAACGGTAAGCGGCATCAGCAATATTTTTTTGGAAATATCCCATTTCAATTGCGGGAATTACTCCGCCGAGCGCATCTATCTCTTCAAAGATTTTATTCGCCTGAGCTTCCATTTTATCCGTCAATGCTTCAACAAAATAACTTCCGCCAAGCGGATCAACCGTATTGGTTACGCCCGTTTCATACGCTATAAGCTGTTGCGTGCGCAATGCAATTTTTACCGCTTTCTCACTTGGGAGCGCTAGCGTTTCATCCATTGAGTTTGTGTGCAGCGATTGTGTCCCGCCAAGCACGGCAGCCATTGCCTGGAATGCTGTTCTAACAATATTATTTTCCGGCTGTTGTGCAGTTAGCGAACAACCGGCAGTTTGAGAATGAAATCTCAACCACCACGACCGGGGATTCTTTGCACCATATTTTTCTTTCATTCTTCTCGCATAAATTCTTCTCGCCGCTCTGTACTTTGCAATTTCTTCAAAAAAATCTAAATGGGCATTAAAAAAGAATGATATCCTCGGGGCGAAATCGTCAACAACCATTCCTCGTTCAATACATGCTTCTATGTATGCGAAGCCATCTGCAAGCGTATAAGCCAACTCTTGTACAGCAGTGGAGCCAGCCTCGCGAATATGATAGCCACTAACAGACACGGGATTCCATTGCGGAACTTCATTTTTACAATACTCGATCATATCAACAATAATACGCATTGAAGGATGAGGCGAATAAATGAATTCTTTCTGTGCAATGTATTCTTTCAAAATATCATTCTGTAAGGTACCGCGCAATTTTGAAAACGGGACGCCCTGTTTCTTTGCAACCGCTAAATAAAAGGCGAAAACCATTGCCGCCGGGGAATTGATTGTCATCGAAGTCGAAACTTTATCCAAAGGTATTCCATTGAACAGAATTTCCATATCTTTTAAAGAAGAAATTGAAACACCGCAAATACCAACTTCACCTTGAGCTAATTCTGCGTCAGCATCCAGCCCCATCAGAGTCGGTAGATCAAATGCAACTGACAGACCCGTCTGCCCGTTTTTCAATAAATAATGGAACCGTTCATTGGTATCTTCGGGAGAACCAAATCCCGCAAATTGCCGCATCGTCCAAACTTTACCGCGATACCCGTTTGCGTGAATCCCGCGAGTGTATGGGAATTCACCAGGGAAATTTAGATCATTTAAATAATTAAGCTTTTCTAAATCATCGGGACCATAAAGTCCTTTAACCGGTTCACCGCTTACCGTTGTATAATTTTTGTCGTCGGTTGATGAGTTTTCAACTTTTTGGTTGTACTCGTCTCGAAGTTTTTTGTATTCTTCGGATACTGGCATTTTTTCCTCTTCGTTTATTGCTTATAGTAGAAAGTGGAAAGTTACAAGTAAAAAGTGGATAACTTCACACCTCCAACTTTTTACTTTATACTTTTTACTAATTTTAATTAAGTTCTTCCAAATCTTCTATCAAATTCATCTAATGAAATTTTAACAACTATCGGTCTGCCGTGCGGACAAACGTAGGGCATCGAGGTAGCAAACAACTGATCAATTAGCAATCGCATTTCTTTTTCAGAAAGTTTGTCGCCTGCTTTAATCGCCGTTCTGCACGAATACGATTTTGCAATATTATCTTTTGCGTCTGTAATTTTCTTTTCCCGCTCGTTTAAATGATATTCTTCCAATATTTCAAATAGAATTTTTTCTTCAGTCCCTTGTTTCACTTCTTGCGGAATCCCTTCAATAACAATCGTGTTTCTGCTGAAGAATTTCAAGGTGAAACCAAGATTCGATAAATGCGGATAGAGCTCTTTTAATAAACTATAACTTGCCGGATCAACATCAAGCGTTTTAGAAAATATTAACTGCTGGCTGAATGGGAAATTTGCTTCAAACAATTGAAGCGCTTTTTCATATAAAATCCTTTCGTGCGCAACGTGCTGGTCAATGATCATCAATCCGGTTTTAATCTGCGAAAGTATATATTTATTGTGAAGCTGTATAATAAACGTGGTGTTCGCATCATCTTCATCCGAACGCCGGATCACCGTATGTTGCTGTTTCGGAACCCCGGTTGAATCTGCATCAAAGGGCATTTTATCATCTGATGAAATTGTTTGTGTGTCAACATTTTTTCGAAGGTTTCCAAAAAGTAAATCAATTTCGTTATCAGAATAAGCTTTCGGACTATAGGAACTTTGACCCGATGTCGGACGATCGCTAAAATCTTTTCGTTCAACTTTCTGCGAAGGATTGATACTCATCTTTTCTTCGTTGGATGAAAATGATTGAGCTTGAAAACTTAAAGAGGGAACCAAATCAAAGGAAGCTAGACTTTTCTTTATCACCGCTAACACAAAATTGTAAATATCTTTTTCGTCATCGAAACGAACTTCCAATTTGGACGGATGCACATTCACATCCACCCGTTTATAATCAATACTTAAAAACAAAATGAAAAAAGGATAATCCCCTTTCTCCAAAACATGTTCATATCCTGAAAAGACTGCGTGGTTAATCTGTTTGCTTTGCACATAACGGTTATTGAGAAAAAGATATTGCTCGCCTTTATTTTTTTTAAGCAGACTCGGTTTACCAATAAATCCCGTCAACGAAATATAATCCGTCTCTTCGTGAACATGAATAAGCGCGTCACGCATTTCTTCGCCGAAAATCTGCTCGATCCGTTTTGCTAAAGTATCGGAAGAAAGATCAAAAGTTAGTTCATCATCTATAAATAATTTAAAAGCTATTTGCGGATTGCTTAAAGCCAATTTTGTAAATGTATTGATAATATGTTTTAGCTCTGTAGTATCGGTCTTTAAGAAATTTCTTCTCCCGGGAGTATTAAAGAACAAATTCTTTACGGCAATTGAAGTGCCTTTGGAGAATGATCCCTTCTCTTTATTAACTTGACTTTCTTCAACGCGAATCATTGTCCCGAGTTCATCAAGATGCGTTTCCGATTTTATTTCAAGCTGACTAACGGCGGCAATGGCGCTTAACGCCTCACCTCGAAAACCAAGAGTTTTTATAGCGTCCAAATCTTCCAAGGTAGAAATTTTACTTGTCGCATGTTTCTGAATTGAAAGAATAACATCTTCTTCCAACATTCCTTCACCATTGTCTATCACTTGAATAAGAATTTTTCCTGCTTTCTTTATCAGCACTTCAATTAAAGTAGAACCGGCGTCAATTGCGTTTTCCATCAATTCTTTCACCACCGAATCGGGTCTTTGTACTACTTCGCCGGCGGCAATTTTATTTGCAAGATTTTCCGGCAGGATTGATATTTTTGCCATGTATCAGTTCCTTCCTTTTCTTACAAAATTACAAACAGAAAATTGATCAAAGATTTTCTCTTCAGTTTTTTGCCAATCAGTTTCATTATATTCAGGGAAAAGGATTTCTCCTTTAGCGGAAAATTTCATGAAAGATAAGATCATTTCATCTGCAAACGGAATTGCCTGCAAAAATATTTCTCTCCCGCCGATAATAAATATTTTCTCATAATTTGCTTTCCTGCAATAATCAAGCGCTCCAATTAAACTATGGTAAACTATTGCTCCGTCATCTTTAAATGAAAAGTTTTGGGAATTCGTAATAATTATGTTCAATCTCCCTTTCAAAGGATTACCGAGCGTCTCGAATGTTTTTCTTCCCATGATCACCGGAAAACCAAACGTAGTGTTTTTAAAATGAGCGAACTCTTCTTTCACATGCCATGGCATTTCTCCCATAGTTGTCCCGATAACTCCATTCTGCGCAATTGCCGCTATGATAATAATTTTCAAACAGCGACCTCAAATTTAATTTTAGGATGACTTTGATAGCCGGATATTTCAAAATCTTCAAAGGTTAATTCACTCATCGGTTTGTTAGCTATTTTTAGCACGGGAAGCTGGAATGGTTCTCTTTTCAATTGTTCTTTCAATCCTTCCAGGTGATCATATTTTTCATTTTCAGTTCCTCTGTCACCGATGTAAATATGCGCGTCAATAATTGTGTGGGCGAACTGCCCGACCTGCAAATTAGTTTCCTGAGCGATAATATGCGTCAACATTGAATAAGCCGCCAAATTAAAGGGAATCCCAAGTGCAATATCGCCGGAGCGCTGCGTTAGATGGCAATTTAATTTAGTATCCGAAACATTAAACGCAAAAGTATAATGACACGGCGGAAGCTTGCTAGTGGTAGCATTCCCGGGTTCCCATGCTGTTACAAGTAGTCTCCGGCTGTACGGTTTATTTTTAATTTCATCTATAACATACTGAATTTGATCAATTTCCTTCACCTCCCAATTGCCGTTTTTATCTTTCTTTGCGCTTGGAAAATGCCTCCAGTAATGACCGTAAGCAGTTTCCAGGTTCCCGTCTTCGTCTGCCCACGCATCCCATATCTTCGTATGTTTGCGCAGATTACGGATATGATTTTCTCCCGATAAATACCAGAGCAATTCACGGATTACTGATTTCCATTCCATTTTTTTTGTTGTTAAAAGAGGAAATCCTTTTGAGAGATCAACTTTATAAAAAGCTGAAAAATATGAAATTGTGTCTATACCGGTTCTCGATTTTTTCCGAACGCCTTCGCTCATCACCAATTTAACTAAATCAAGGTATTCTTTCATCGTACTCCATAATTAAAATGTAGTTCCCAAGTTTGCTACTGCAAATTTAACAAATTTAAGAGTGGGATAAAATGTAAGCCTTTATTTCACAGCAGGCTTTTTCAATCCCGATTCTGTAATTCGTAACCGAATTGTGCTTTGATCCGAAATACTTTTCCAGTGGAAAGGATTTAATCATTTCACTATTTTTAAAATAATCCGGCGGAGAAAGCCTTCCGCAAATCAAGAATAGACACTTCTTATGTTTTTGAGCCAGCCGGACTAAAATTCCCGTTCCTTTATTCATCAAACTTTGCCGGTCAAAAGCACCTTCCCCGGTGATGATAAAATCGGCATTCATTACTTCTTTTTCAAGTTGAAGTTCGCTCAAGAGAAATTCTTCCGCAAAACAGACATGCGGATCAGTTATCAGCGATAACCCCAACAACAATCCTCCGCCGGCGCCGAACAATCTCTTTGAAAAATCAATTCCGTGCTTATTTTTTAGAATTGAAATAATATTAATCACCCCGATTTCAAGTACTTCAATCTCGTTTGCATTGGCTCCCTTTTGTTTAGCAAAAGTTTTTGATGTGCCCTTGCTTCCATGAAGGGGAACTTTAACATCGGTAACAACATCAATAACAATTGATAATTTTCTTTCAGGCAAAGTGATTGACTCAACTTCAACAAAATATTTTGGTTGAACCGGCAATTCACTTCCTTTTTTGTTGAAAATTTTTAAACCAAAGGGAACGCAAAGTCCAAACCCCAAATCACTTGTGGCTGTACCGCCGAGTCCGAGTACTATTTTCAATGCTTCAGGATATTTTTTTCCTAATTGGATTAAAAAAAATCCCAAATTATTTGAATTTAGTTTCGATGGGTTTCTTTTCTCAATTGGAATTTTCTTCATTCCTATAACTTCAGCGGATTCTAAATAAATTTGCTTCCGGTCATGAGATATTCCAATCGGAACTTCAAAGAAGTTTTCATCATAAAATGAGGGGATTTTTTCTATGATAGTTTTTAGTTGATACTTGTTTTCACAAATTTTTAGAAACCCGTCACCGCCATCAGAAATAGGAATACTCTTTATTTGAAATTCCGGACCTGTTAAATTTTTTTCAAGAGCGCCGGCAATTTCAATTGCATCGGCACATTCTTTAAAACTATTCGGAGCAACCAATACTCTAATTTTGTGCATCGGAAGAAAATATCTTTAAAAGTTGCGCGATAATTTTTTCTGCATTTATCCCGCCGACACCTTCAAACGTACAAGTTCGCGGATCGCCGGAACAAACTTTACCGCAGTAATTTTCTTCCGGCATTATAAAATGAGCTTCATTCCCTTGCGGACCCCAAAGCTTCGGTTCGCATGCAGGAAGCGGACAAAAGACCGATAGAGTTTTGACCTTCAAAGCCGCTGCAATATGCATCGGTCCTGTGCTGGAAGAAATTAATATATCCAATGCAGAAAAGGCAACAATTGAATCCCGCAGTGAAAGATTTTCAAAATAATATGAGACCCCTTCAATGTTTTTTAATTCAGCCGGGATTTCTTTTTCCGTAATAAACACTTGAATATTTTTTTGTAAAACCAATAATTGGGCAAGTTTTCGATATTCGCTTAATGATAGATTTGGCGCTGATTTTCCGCTTGTTGTGTGAATACCCACAAATATCTTTCCCCCTGCAAAAAAAGACTTTCTTATTTCCAGAGCTTTTACCTTTTCTTCATCTGATAGGTAAATTGCAACAGCTGTCCCGGGATTTTCAATTCCCATTTTACGCAACGTATCCAAACAATAATCAGCTTCATTTCTCAACGGAATATATTTTCTCCGGTAAGTACTTTTTGTATTCGACAGAAATTGATAGAACTTATGCCCAACCCCAATCCGCATTTTTATTCCGCTAAAAAACATCAGCCAATTATTTTTTTCTGTGGGGAGCAGCGCAACAGCATGTGAGAAATTGAATGATCTAATCCATTGTAATCTTCGCCAAAACGACTGACCGGCTTCTTCTTCTACTAATATTTCATCAACAAAAGGATTGTTTGTATAAATATCTTTTGTGTAGACGCGAACCAGCACCGCAACATACGCGCCGGGATATATTTTTTTTATTTCACGAGGCAGCGGGGTCGAAAGCACTACATCACCCAAGCGATCGGGGCGCAAAATAAGTATTCTTAATTGAGTGTTTATCATTTCAAATTAAAGGAATTTCATTAATTTTATACATGAAGAATAAAGTTGTCATCCTTTCATCGGGGCATTTGCCAAAAGATGAAAGGATATTTTCTAAAATAGGATTTTCACTAAACGCCAACGGTTATGCTGTTGTCATTTGTACTTCTACCGAAGAACTGCACACTAACCAAGAATCTATTCTTTTCGATTGTTTCAATGGTGAAAAACTAACGAAAAGAAAAAAGATTAACAAGTTTTATTCTCATTTGTCCTCACATTCTCCTGATGTAATTATCTCCTCCGAACCGTTGCCAATCTTAGCCGCACATCAATTTAAGAAGAGAATAAATCCATCGTGCAAAATCATTTCTGATATAACCGAATGGTACCCAGAAAATGTTGCGTTCAAATATCGAGGATTGAAAAAATGGATTTCCTTTTTCGTCTTATATCTTTTTAATATTTATGCCTCAAATTTAGCTGATGGTTTAATGATCGGTGAGGAAGGAAAGAGAAAGCGATACGATCTAATCGCTCCGTTTAAGAAAAAAGAGATCGTCTCATACTTTCCAAGATTAGAATTTTTCCCCTATTCAAGTATTCATTCCATTAAAGATGAACTTAATCTCGGTTTTACCGGTATCTTTAACAAATCTCGAGGTTTCTACAAAATTCTTTCTACGATAGAAACATTGGAAAAGAAACTCCCTCACGTAAAGTTGAGACTCATCCTTGTTGGGAAATTTATGACACGTACGGAAGAGGAGTTGTTTTCAAGTTGGAGTTTAGCACATCCCAAAATCGAAATTGATTTTTCATCCTGGCTTCCATACGATCTACTACAATCAAAGCTCAACCGTGTTGAGCTTTTTCTAGACCTGAGAGAATTAAATTTTATTTTTGAAAATTCTCTCCCGATAAAAATTTTTGAATACCTGGCGCTCGGGAAGCCCGTAATCTACTCTAATGCAGCATCGCTCAAAAAATTTTTCGGAAATATTTCGTTTGGCAAATTAGTTGATCCAACAAATGATGATGAAATTAAATCAGCAATTGAATTTTATCTCTTAAATCCCGATGAAAGAGAACGGCAGGGTTTGCTCGGCAGAAAATTAGTTGAAGAAAAATATCAGTGGAAGTTCTGCGAAACCAGATTACTTCATTTCCTTGAAGGGATTAAAAGTTAACTTCCGGTCTAAAAATAACCGGGGTCCAATAAATAAATACGCCGCTACCACAATTGCGTCAATCAAAAAATAATGGACAGTTGAAGAGATCAGATAAAATACGGTTGTAACTGTAATCATTAGAATTAACCTCCATTTTTCATAAATGAAATCAAGCGCTTTATATGAGATGATAAAAGAATACAAGGCGATAAAGAAATAACTAAGAAGAGTTGCCGCCGCGGCACCTAACAAACCGTAGACGGGAATCAATAAAATATTGAGTAAGAGATTTGTTAAAAAGCCAATGAGATCTCCCACTAGATAGTGGTAACTTTTCCCCGTGGTTAAAGGATAAATTGAATAAAAAGATGAAAGACCTCTAAACAAATAACTGACAAGAATAAATGGGATAATAACTATTCCAGAGTAAAATTCTTTGGCAAATAACGTCTTTCCAAAAAACTGAAAAGTGAACAAATCATCCACCAACAAAGCAACCGCTAAAAAAACGAACGTAAGCATGAAAAACAATCTCGTAAAAACTGTTGGCAGAGTTGCTGAGATTATCTTCTTTTTGACATCGTCGAGCGATCGCGGGTTCCACGCAGCGCTGAATGAAATTACTACAATGTTCATCACCATAGCAATACGATAGGCGAAGCTGTAACTCCCAACTTCTTTTGCACTCATATAATGATTAATTAAAAATCTATCCGCCAGATCAACGAATGTAGAAAGAATTCCTGCGGCTAAAAGCGGCATTGAAAAAATGAATAATTTTTTTAAGAGACGATAATCAATCTGAAATGAATAATCATTTTTTATTGAACGATAAGAAAGCAGAATCGAAATGCTTGAGGAAACGATCTGAGCTAAAAATATCCCGAGAATACCAAAATTAAATACTGCAATAAAAAGAATATTAAAGCCGAGGTTCACGATTGCCGAAAGAGTGACTATAAAAACGTACTTTTTTGACTCTTCCCTTGCTCGTAAGAGATGAAGATTGTAAAAAGAAACGGTTTCAACGACCAGCAAAAATGCCGCTGCAATGATAATTGAAGCAAATGATCCGGTGGTTCCAATCAGAATTGATACCCGTTCGGAGAAAATAATCAAGAACACACCGAGTATGACTGCGAAAATAGTTAGCGTATTCACCGTTGTGGAAAATATTAGCTTCTTTTCATTAAGTGATTCGCTTTCAACATAATATTTGGTAAGCGATGCCTGGAAACCTGCCTGAACAACTACTGCAAGAATAGTATAGAGTGCTAGTATTAAAGTATAGTTACCAAAATCCGAGGGAGAAAATACCTGCGAATAAAAAGGTAAAAGTAAAAAACTGGAAGCGCGGAGGAAAATCATTCCCATTGAATATAAACCTGTTGATTTAATTATTCCGGGTTTTTTGGCTGTCATACGATGTTATACTTTTTATACAATGCAAACAATCTTTTATTTACGCTTTCATAACCATGATATTTCTGCACCCAGATTTTTCCGCGAATACCAAAATCATTCCTCCTGACTTCATCAGAAATCAGCAGAGATAGTTTCAGAAATAATTCATCGCCATTATTCGCGACTACAAATGGATTTTCCGGGAGCCAACTTTCGTACTCCTCTGTCATATTTGTAATCGTGGGAATGCCCATCGCCAACGTTTCAAGCCCCGCTTTTCCGTACCCGGTTCCCCCCATTGTTCCTCCCACTTGATCAATAGAAATATCACATTCGCTTTTAATTGCAAGCACTTTGTCACGGCTCATATTTTCTAAAAGGATGAATTCAATGTCAGTTTCTTTTTTAATTTTTTCAATGACGGACAGAATTAAATCAGTTCCTTTATATTTTCTATTGGTTGGTGAGTGAACAATTTTAATCTTATGTGATAAGTGCCTCCTGCGTTCCGGTAATTCATTGACGTTGTAAGGATAAAAAAGATATTCCAAACCATTTTTTAAGTAGAGATGGTCGTATTCAGAAGTAATATTCAGATCTGAAATTGCATCAACTTCTTTGATTAATCCCCGTAAGCGCAAATCGCTGCCATAGTAACAACAGACAATTTTCTTCCCCATCTTTTTCCATTTGATCGCCTGTTTTGCATTTCTGTAAAAATCTAACCCGGAATCAAAATGAATGATGTCATACTCATTCAGATTGTATTTTTCGATGGTTTCTTCAACTAGATTTTGTTTCAGAAAATCATTGAGTGCAAAGTAAGCGCTTTCTAAAATATTTTTTGGTTTAAATATCGGCGCTTTAGCTGGAGTATTGGATTCGCGCAACCTCATTTTTTTCTTACGCCATAATCTGGCAAAAGAAAAATCAGGTAAAGGGAGTTCCAAACAAATATCTTCCGGGAAGGATAATGGATTTTTGTGAAATGTTATCAAGCGGGAAGTATCACCACATGCATTATGCATTTTATAGAAATCATACGGAACGCCGGCATAATTTTGCGGCGCTATATGAAGGATTTTCAGCATTAAAACTCTTTAGAAAAAGAGTCCCTGAAAATTCCTCTCGCACCAAAATTCTCTTTGAACCTGCCCAATCCCCAATTGGGATCCATGTTCACCGTAAATATTCCGAAATCTAAAAATTTAAAGCCTTCATCGTGCGAACGTTTCATAATCTCATAAAAAAGTAAATTGACCGCCCGGTATTCTTGATACGCTTCATCATGACTAATGTAGAATGCCAGCACGACTTTATCATTTGCCGAGAAATTACATACACCGGCAATAATTTTCCCATTAACAAACGCTCCCCAAAGTCTGACTTTTGAAGGATACAACTTTTTGATTTTTAATAATTCATCTAACGTGTGCGTAGGACTAACGTTGTGCCGCATCTTCAAATTCTTTTTAAGTATCTCATAATATTCTGCAAACCGTTCACATTCAACTATTTCAACGCCTTGCTTCAGCGCTTTCTTTGTAGCTGTTCTTGCTTCAGAACGATAGGTGGAAAGCAAGTCTTCCTTCGGGACATCAAGTTGAACTACACTTGACACCTCCCTCTTCAAATAAGTGAAACCGTTTTTGATTAGTGCAAAATCAATATAATTTGAATACTTCGACAAATAAATGATAGGTGGAAGTGTCAGTTGAATTGCATCGCACTTTAATTCTTTAGCGAACTTCTGCAAAATGTCAATAAGCTCGAACGCTTCTTGAAAATTTAAATTTGAGTTATAAACAAATCCACCGTATGAAGCGCCTGAGTGTGAAGATAAGATTTTTTTACCATCACGATTAATTACTACCGCCGGAAAAAGCGCTACTATTTTATCGTTCTTCTTTATCACTAATGAAGCATCTTTGAATTTATCTTTTGGATGATAGGATAGAAATAGGCGCTGATGAAACATGGTGCCGTTATCGGAAGAGTTTACAAATGCATCCCACTCTTCATCTGAGATTTTAGCATCAACAAAGGGAATATATTCAGCCATAAATTAAAACGTATATTTTATTGATATTGTTTGAGCTTGTCCAAGCCCGTAAGAAAAAGGAGTCATTGCATAATCGAAAGAAAACTGATTCCAAAATAATCCTAAGCCGCCGGTAATATTTTTTGATAGATAATTTGTTTGGTAACCTAATCGAACCGCAAGCATTTTATCATAAACGACTTCCGTTCCGAAGTTTATGTGCGAATCAGTTTGAGCTAAATATTTTTGAAATTCTCCGCCGGCTTGGAGAGAAAGTTTATATTCGGGAAAGTCAAATACATAGCTCGAACCAACTCTGATTTCTGCAGGCAATTTTGTTGCTTCCTTTTGAAGCTGGTTCATCGTCCCAATATTTTTTATAACTCCAGAGACAAAAAGATTTTCTACCGGCAGCTGGTAATGAAGACCAAAATCGAAACCAACACCTTCTGCCTTGTCATAAAAAATATCTTCATAAAGATATTTAACCGTTATACCGGCTGAAAGATCATCAAGTAAACAAAATGCAGTGGAAAGTGATCCGAAAAAATAGTGCGAGTTAAAGGTTGTTTCTGCAGGTCCGGGTTTTGTCCTCACCTCAATTTCTTTAATTGAGGTTGAATTTATTCCGATGCCGAAAGGCAAATTAAAAAGAGAAAATTTTACTCCGAGTAATTCAGTGGCAACATCCTGAATCCATACGTTATGTGTAAAAAGTATTTCCGGATTTCCTAAATTCAACTGTGCCGGATTATAAAATATGGCGGAAACATCGTTAGCAAAGACCGTACCGTTATCTCCAAGCGCTATATTTCTCGCACCGGAACCTATCTTCAAAAACGATAATCCGTTACTCCCTCCGCTTTGGGCATTGGTAAATAACGAAAATCCAATTATAGAAAGAAGAATGAATTTTATTTGAATTGATTTTTTCATAGTTAAAAATACTAAAAGAATTAGAAATTAATGCGAATACCAATTATGTGTCTGTCTTGCGAAGAATAGGGCTCGTACATAAACGCGTAATCAAAACCGATGACAACATTCGCAATCTTTTCGGCATAGCCAATTCCGAATGATGGTTTAACTGACTCATCACCGTTATTCAGGTGATAATTATCGAACCCGGCGCGGAAGAATAAATCAGAGAGAGGGTTAAATTCTGCACCGAAACGAATCATTTTAGTTCCGAAATTATCGAAGTAAAACTCTGCGGCGGTTAACATGTCATACTCATCATATTTATAGCTCAACCCGATTTTCTTACCCGTAGGGAATTTATTCGCCGTCAATGTTCCGTCAATATTGTAAAGCGGAGAAGAATCCCATTTGTACTTACTGTTCAAATCAGAAAGAACAAATGAGAAAATTGTGTTTTTTGTATATGAATAAAGTACGCCGACATCAAAACCCAGCCCGGTTGAGGTGATGTCCTGATACAATTTGTAATAATAAAATTTAGCGGAAAAACCAGCCGCAACTTTTTCGGAAAATTTTACTGAAAGAGAAAGAAAAAATTGATTCTCCGATGTTGAAAGCGTTCCGGTTTTAAACCCTTGATTATCCCGTTCATCAATATTACTTACCCCTGAGTTAATTAACCCAGCGCTTATGCCTGCAGACGATCTTGGTTTTCTAATTTCGAGTGCAGAATCGCGCACTGAATAAAAATCAAATCTGCGTGTAAACGAAACGAAATTAAGTCTCCGGTCAAGTGAAAGAAATGAATATCCGCTTTGGAAAGAATTATCGTTTTGAAAAACTGAAACTGCGGGGTTATAATAAGAAACTAAGTCCCCTTCTTTAACCGCTGAAAGAGCATTCCCCATCGCGATTCCGCGCGGACCAAAACCAAACCTGCTAAAGGCGCCCGCCGCAGAATTTATTTTGCTCAACTTCGGTTGAGCGGTCATCATCACCGATGAGAAAACGAGTATGCTGCATAAAATTATTTGTCTCAAAATTTTCCTTTACTGGATAACCATAATTTTGCCGAATTGTAGTTCCTGACCTTCAATTTCAACGCGATAGAAATAAACTCCGTTTGGAACAACACTTCCGGAATCATCTTTGCCATCCCAATAATCAAGTACTCCGTTAATACCATCGGCGTTCGATGCATTGATCACGTGCGCAGGGTTTCCACGATCAACATTCTGAATTACAGTTCGTAAATAATTCATCCCGAAGTCGAATATTCGTATCGTAACTTTTTTAGAAGCTCCGCCGGTGTTGTACTTAATTTTTACCTTTTCCATTTTGGGAGAAAAAGGATTTGGGAAAGCATAACTATCATCTTTCCTTTGTAACGGTTGAGAAGCGTAAAATATTTTCCAATCATCCGACCAGTTAGAATATGGCATTTCATTCTTTACTAACCCATCTTCAGAACCCACCCAAGCAGTAAGCCCATTATTCGAAAAAGCGGCAGAATAAAAAACTGAAGTCTGCAATGCTAACCCGGTTTTTTTGTCTATAATTGAACCGGTGTTTAACCAACTATTAAGTGAACTTCTAATTTCATTTAAAAATGGTCCGTTGTCTGTTGTAATAATAGTACTGCTGCTGTAAGATGCAAAGTTGTGTGGTTTTTCTCCCAGCAAAGTTGTATTCCAATTAACTCCCCCGTCCTTCGAGTAACTCACCGCATAAAATTCATTCTGATCGTTCGCCTTCCATGAAGCGGCAAAAACAGTTTTATAATAGGTATTGAATCCCAGGGCAACAACAAAATTTCCGCTGATAGGATTGTCTTGATTTTGGTGATTAAATTTTTCCCATCGCAGGGAATCAGCCGGAAGAAAAGCGTTTGTTGTTTTGTTAATTCCATTAGCTGTTCCAGCGTAAAGAGTTGAATCATTTATGGCAACTAACGAAAAAAGTCTGTAATTTAAATATTCTTCTTTCCCGAATTTTCCGGCTACAGGCTGCAGAGTAAATGATAAAGAATCAGACGGTTTAAGAGAAGAAAGGTAATCCGGCGGCAAAATAGTTCGGCTCCATTTAGCTTTTGTATTATTAGTTAGACTATCAAACGAAACTGAACGCAGACCACCGGCAAATGCAGCTATCCATATTTTATTTCCTGCAAAAGCAAAATCATAAATAATATTTTGAACCGCAACTGTAACAGGCAAAGCCCGTAATACGTTGTTCCCGTATCTGACTGAAGAGTCACCTGGTTCATCTAAAGGCTGCGAAACAGCTTGCCAGGTAATTCCATTGTCTGACGAGAATCTCAAGCCGCTTCCTTCCGGGAATGAAGTTCCATCTTTTTCAACAGAATGAGCTGTAGACGCAAAGATCACTCCACCTGCGTAAAGCAGAGCCGTCACACTCTCCGTTCCGAACTCCGATGTGTTATAATAATTTTTCCAGCTTGTTCCGTTATCGGTTGACTGACTTAATCCTCTTGAAGTACCAAGCCATATCGTATCGCTTACAACGAGAATATCGTTAATACTGTTGCTTGCAGGATTTTCGCTCTCGAAAGTAGTGGTCTTCTTATTATTTCCAATCTCAAATGTTCTTAACAAAGATTGAGGAAAAATATTTTGGAATGCCAAAAGAATTATAAAAGCAGCAATTTTCAATTTCATTATTTAACCACAATATATATTCGAACAACTTGACTACCTAAACCGCCTCTATCCTTCGCCTCAAAATCAAAACGATAAGTACCTTTTTCATTTTCAGGTGTAATACTCAACGCACGAGAAAATACTCCATCTTCGGCGGTACCATCGCCATTTGTAGTGTAATTACCGTCATCATAAAGCATTGTCCGTGAACCGCTTGAAGGCTGGATAGGTTTTACAGTTGTGAAATAAACTTCCTTAATATCTTTAAGTCCATTGGAATCCGCAACCGTTGCACTCACTATAAATGCAAGAGGAACTTCTTTTACTTCAATGGTGTCCGGAGCAGAGACGGATAAAATCAGAGGCGCAATGTTAGATTTTCCATTATCAAAAAGGAATGTTTGTGAAGCAACTTTTTTAACGGCGCTTGTTTTATCTTCAACAAAATAACTTATTAGATACGTTCCGTTCACGTATTCATTCTTCATTATTATCAGTGCAGAATAGCTATTATCTCCCTTCACTAAATCACCGGCGGCGGGGCTTCCATTATCGTATAAACTAATTGCTCCGGGAGAAATTTTTTCATCCCCCGGTGTAAGAATTTCGATCCATACTCTTCTAATGTCCAAAACAGAGGTAAAGGTAATAGAAGGATTAATAATCGAATCTGTTAACGTATGGGAAAAGGAATGGAATGAAGATACTTCCGCCACTTGATAAACCGCCATATTTGTCTCAACCGGGTTGTTGAATTTTTTTTCACACCCAGAGAAAGCCATGAGGATGAGAGATAATAAGAGTAATTTTTTCATATTGAAATATCTTACAGCAGAGTTGAGAATTAAAGGTAAAAAAACATATACTTTAGAAAATTATAAACGGTGCAGGAATAAAGCACACAACGAACATCACAATGGTAAGGTAGCCAATTATTTTCCGTCTCCGGTCGAGTGGAGTATCGTCATTAATTGGTGGATGTTTTACTTTAACAATAAAAAATAAAATGACCGCCCAGAGCAGCCAGCCCGTCCAACCGACATTTAGCGGTAAAGCTAAGTACGAAATTAAAATTCCAAGGACGCCAAAAACAATCAAGAAAATCAATGCCACGGAGCTGATAGCATATTGTTTTTTCTCACCGAACAAAGCATAAACAATATGTCCCCCGTCGAGCTGACCGACGGGAATTAAGTTCATCGCAGTAACAAAAAAGCCAAACCATCCAACACACAAATAGGGATAGTGGTAAATTTCAGACATCGGGGGAATGAAATCTTTTGACGATGTAAATACTTCGCGTAAAAATGAAAAAAGTAACGAATCTCCAAAAACTAAAGCAAGCCCATCCTTACCATACGTCGGTAAATTGTAATCAGGGTGAATTTGCAATAAATATTCTTTCGCCGGCAGATGGGTAAATCCATAAATTATTAAAATAACAGAAGCGATGAAACCGGCAATTGGACCGGCAACCCCGATATCGAACAATGCTTTCTTTGTAGGAATGGGAGATTTTATTTTAATTACAGCCCCAAGTGTTCCGAAGTTAAGAAAACCTAAAAGAGACGGGAAGGGAATAAAGTAGGGTAGCGTTGCTTTAACTTTATGGATTTTAGCTGCAAAGTAATGACCAAATTCATGCGTCCCCAAAACGAATAAGATTGAAAATGAATAAGGGAAACCATCTATCAAATCTGTAAATTCCGTTCGATTTGAAAAACCGCGTATCCATTCATGCCCGGCAACAGTTGTAGTAAATAAAGTTGCGAGAAAAAGGAGTATGTGAAGCCAATACTTTTGGCTTTCTTTTTCTGAAAATTCAGACTGATATCCTAATCGTCTTTTAAAAATATTTCTCATATTACAAATCCATATTCATTCTAAAAGCTACATATTTTTCCTTGTAATCAAAATATTCACCATGAATAGTATTGCCTGAAAAATAATCTATCATAAAGCTGATTCCGCTACTGTTTTTATTTCCAACTTTTACTCCGGCAGAGAGAGAATTGGTTCCCGAATATTTCCCAATTTGAGTTAGTCGTAGATCGTAAGCGATAAAGGGAAAAAGATAATCTGTAAAAGTTACATTAAAAAACTTCTCTCCCCCAATCTGAAGGATGCTCCTGCCTATTTCTTTCGGCACCACATGAAATAAATAATCGTAACCGACATAAAACCGAAAATCATTCGTTGAATAATATGGTGTTACTTCTATAAACTCTCTGCTGTACACTCGTGGGGTTCTTCCGTTTCGCCAGGCATTAGAAAATCCATCAAAATGCCCATCAACGAAGTGTGCCGAGATGTGACTCAATCTCGCCCTCATTCCATATTCGGAATTTGCATTTCTTATTTTCATCCCTCCATTCAAGCCGAACAAATAATCAACAGCGTCAACGGGAAAGTGAAAATCCTTTTCTCCGCGCAATTTTGTGTAGGTATAGAAATCACCCCCTAATGAAAAAATATTTTCATCACATGCATAGTGCAAAAAGTCTTTCGAATTACCAATGTCAAGCCGTAAATTGTTTTTACCGGACATGAACATAACTCCAACTTTCGGTTCAAGGAAATTAGCGATGAACGGTTTGATGTTTAATTCAGCAGGGAAGATCGTCAATTGCCCTTGAGGAAGTATTGAAATCACAAAAAATAAAATGAATATCGAAGTATTTTTAATGCCTGTCATAGAAGTGATGATACCTTAGAAAATAATTTTTGTTTTATCAATTTATGATACCCGTATTTTATTTTTGAAGAAAGACTAACAATTCCGTACATATTTGTCGGGAATGCAAATGACGGCTCAAAATAACAGTTTACCGTGCAGCCCTGGCAAAAGTCAAATCTGCCTTCCATTTTCTTGAAGTAAGAAACTTTTTCTGATCTTCTGATCTCTTTTATCGGACGATTGATCTTAATCTTGTCGTTCGCAAAATGATAGCAGGGTAAAATAATTTCATTGTTAGGTGAAATAACTATGACTCGAGAGACCGCTTTGCATAATGGTTTCTTAATATTATTTCCGCCGTTTTTTCTTAATCTGAGATAGGCGTCATTCAAATAAATATCATGCTTCCCCTCAACATACTCTTCAATAAAATTTATCGCTTGCCCGGTCAAACCAGGGTTACCGAAATAAGAAAACACAGGATTAACGATGAGCACTAAGTTATTCCTTTTTGCAAGATCATGCATCTGCGGCAGTTTAACATAAGTCTCATTTGTAACTGTGAAGAGGATGTCGGGATACTCCCCAAGGCTTTTTGCAAGCGCCAAACTATTTAAGACAGCTTGAAAGCAATTTACTCCACGTATGTTGTTGTGTTCATCTTCGTCAGGCGAATCTAATGAGAAATGAAGCAAGTTGACATTCCCGGCAAGAGCCTCTGCATGTTTATGATACAGCAGCCCATTTGTGGTAATGCTTGTCTGCATCTTCAAGGCTTTGGCAAACTTTACCATTTCTGAAATTTTCGGATGAAGCAGTGGTTCCCCACCGGTAAGATCAAGAAATTTCACTCCCAATTTAGCGATTTGTCGAACATTATTTTTATAATCTTCCAAATCGGCGAATGGAGTGTTCTTAAATTTTTCATGTTCACCGAAATGACAAAAATTGCAGTACGCATTGCAGCGGTACGTAACGTAATAATTACAAAGTAACAACACTAATATTCTCTTCCTTTCCACAAAACTTTGCGATTGAGCAGAACCGCAAAAGGAAGCAGCACCACGTATAGAATAAAATAGATTTCAAAAATGAAAAAATATTTTAATGTTGAAATCAGTTTTAATTCATTTAAAACAAAAAAGAGAAACAGAAAATCAATAATCAATTTGAAAAAGAATAATGATAACGCTGCCGAAGTAAAAAAGAACGGGAGCAAAAGAATTGCAAGATGTGCTATCCACCCATTCCCCATGATAAAGAAACCGAGAAAAGGAGCCTTTAAACCCCCTACTGCCCATCGTTTTTTTTGCCGGTATAAGTTACTAAAATCAGGACAAGGAAGCGTAGTTACTAAACCGTTTCTATCGAGGGGATAAATGATTTTGTACTTTTTTAGATTGTGAATTGCGAACAATAAATTAAAATCTTCAGTAACACTAAATGGCAAATTCTCGTAACCACCGACTTCATCATACGCAG